>ENA-OQIG01000004-OQIG01000004.1-human-gut-metagenome-genome-assembly--contig:-NODE-4-length-149719-cov-22.365387_pt1 | contig 149719 bp, 175 predicted proteins | sample MGYA00242576_ERZ504741 | MGnify/ENA primary metagenome ERZ504741 (study PRJEB26092, sample SAMD00036436) | human gut metagenome | host: Homo sapiens | study: EMG produced TPA metagenomics assembly of... | reverse complement strand
CGCGACGGCGGCGAGCCGCTGCTCGTCTCCCCGCGCGGGAACATGTGGGCGAGTCGAACTGGCGCAACCGCGTCTGGAGCCTGCGGTGAGGGCGGCCGGACTGGACCGCGTCGAGGGGCTGACCGTCCACTCCCTGCGGCACACGTACGCGTCCGTGGCCATCGCCGGCGGCGCGGACGTGAAGACGCTGCAGAAGGCCATGGGCCACAGCTCCGCGTCGATCACGCTGGACGTCTACGCCGACCTGTGGCCGGACCGTCTGGACGACGTGGCCGACGCCATCGGGCGGGTCGTCTCCAGGGGCGATTCAGGGGCGATGACCGCGCGGGGCGTGGAGGGCTCCGGAGGGAGAACGGCGGAATGACGCCGTTTTGGCCAGAGTGTCCCAGAGTGCTCCGGAGTGGTGTATAGTGTTGGAAATCAGCGGAAATCGCCGGAACCCTGGGGGTCAAGGGGTCGCGGGTTCAAATCCCGCTGGTCCGACCAAGAAAGCCCGTCGTTCCGCCGTTTTCCACGGCATCGAAACGGCGGGTTTTTCGTTATGTTTGGGCAGGTTTGGGCAGTGAACTGCGGCATACAGCCCCTCAGAATGGCATCTATCGGAGCCGGAAGCCGGACGTCAGGACGGTCTTGAGCGCATGCAAATATGTAGCCTGCGATATTTTTCATGTTTCTTGCCGTTTAATGCGATTAACGCATGGGTTCAGAGAGGTGATTCGGTTTGCAGCAGAACGACACGCAGCCACAGTTCGATGACGTCGACGAATTCGCCCATGTGTTCGATTCAACGCTTCCCGAAGATGAATGGAAGATTCGATTGCCCCGCGAGCTTGGCTTGGAAGCCCGCGAACGCGCTCGGCATGATGGCATCACGCTTACCGAATTGACCCGCAGGGCACTCTTGTCCGACGATTCCGATGGCTGTTCAGACGCGGTCGGCATCGGGCGCATGCCAAAGAACAGCGACGGGCGCAAACAGCTTGGTGACGAATGGAAGATCAAACTCCCCTACGCCGTAGGCCATAAGGCGCGGGCCAAGGCCAAGCAGGACGGCATTTCATTAAGCTCGCTCGCGCGCAGAGCCATAACGGGGTATCTCAGAACACGCAACCAGGATGAACATCCTCTGTTCTGACGCTGTCGGCCTAAGCTGTGCGTAAAGGAAAGCAAAAGCCGACAATAATCCAGATTCAATAAGGCAGATGGGCGTGCGCCATGGTCTGAACCAGGCGCACGCCCATCTTCTAACAGTTCCGGTGGTTACTTGCGTTTCTTCTTCTCACGGACATTCACCGAAATCTGAATCGGCGATCCTTCGAAGCCGAATTCCTCGCGCAGACACCGTTCGATGTAGCGGCGATAGCCATGCTCCAAGAAGCCGGTGGCGAAGATCACGAAGCGCGGCGGTCTGGTGGACGCCTGCGTCGCGAACAGGATTCGCGGCTGCTTGCCGCCACGCAGCGGATGCGGGTGGGCAGCTTGGATCTTGCCAAGGAACGCGTTGAGTTTGCCGGTGGGGATGCGCTTGTCCCATGATGCCAAGCGCCACGCATGGCATTGGCCAAACGATTGGTGTGCCATCCGGTCTTTGCCGACAGATTGACGCGCTGAGCCCAAGTGACGCGATTGAACTCGGTCTTCCACAGGCGTTCCATACGCTGACGGTCGAACTCGTCCATCAGGTCCCACTTGTTGAACACAAGCACGATGCAACGGCCCGCGTCCACGGCCTGGCTCATGACCTTCAGGTCTTGGTCGGAAATCGGCTGGGAGGCATCGAACAGCACCAAGGCAAGCTCGGAACGTTCGATCGCGGCCTGCGTACGCAACGAGGAGAAGTATTCCGCGCCGGACAGCTTGTGCAGACGACGTTTGATACCTGCGGTATCGATGAACAGCCAATCCTCGCCATCGACGGTGACGACCTCATCGACCGGATCTCGCGTGGTGCCCGCAAGATCGTTGACGACGGTGCGTTCCTCGTGGGCCAGCTGATTGAGCAGGGAGGATTTGCCGACGTTCGGACGTCCGACCAGAGCCACGCGGCGCAGATGCGACGGCGTAAGGAAGCCGGATGTCCTTTCCGCTTTCTTCAACGAGTCGAGTGCGGCGTCAAGCAGTTCGCCGATGCCACGACCGTGCATGGCGGAAATGCCATACGGCTCACCCAGACCCATCTTCCAGAATTCGGCGGTCAGGTATTCGCTTTCGCGATCATCGACCTTGTTCACCGCAAGCGTCACCGGCTTGCCGGCGGCACGGAGCATTTTGACGATGCGTTCGTCCGTGTCGGTGAGACCGACCAGACCGTCCACCACGAGAATCACGGCATCGGCAAGCTGCACGGCGATTTGCGCTTGGGATGCGATGGCGGATTCGATGCCTTCCACGTCGCTTCCCAGCCGCCCGTGTCGACCAGTTTGAAATCAGTGCCGCACCATTCGGCGTCGTAGCTCACACGGTCGCGAGTCACGCCGGGGGTGTCCTCCACCACGGCTGCGCGACGGCCGAGAATACGGTTCACCAGAGTGGATTTGCCGACGTTCGGACGTCCGACCACGGCAAGTACGCCGACCGGTTTCGGACCATTCTTGCTTTCGCCACCAGAGAACGCCGTTCCATCGATCAGCTCCTCATCGCCTTCATCCAGCTCATAGCCTTCGAGGTTGGAAACGTACTGGCGGTATTCCTGTTCCTCGATGCGTCGTCAACGATACGGACGAGCACGTCAAGGGTCTCGCCGAAGTTGAGATCGGAGTTGTCGACGGTCAACACGCCTTCCGCGGCGGATGTGAAGTTGGTGACTTTCGAATCGGCCTTGTCGCGTGCCGCGACATTCTCCGCACCCACACCCGAGACGGCCTGTCCGCTACGTCGGGCCTGACGGACCTCTTCACGCGCGGTAAGCAGGATGCGCACTTCGGCGTCGGGAGCGACGACGGTGGTGATATCACGGCCTCAGCAACAATACCGGCGCTTCGGAGAAGGAATCGACCGAAGCCTCTCGTGCGATGTAGGCACGTTGCGCGGCGATCAACACGTGACGCACGGGGATGATGTTGGACACCTTGGACACGTGCGAAGAGACCTCGGAAGAACGGATGGCCTCGCTGATGTCCTCGCCATCGGCGTACACCTTCGGATCGTCCGGATCGACGCTGATGTCGAAATGGCCGTCGGTGAAGAATTCGCCGACGGTTTCGGTGACGAGCTGCTCATCGATGGTTTCGGCATCCAAATCGATGCCTTTGTGCATGCACCACCAAGCGCAGGCACGGTACATCGCGCCTGTGTCGAGGTATGCGAAACCATAATATTTGGCCAGTGCCTTGGACGTGGATGATTTGCCGACGCCCGCAGGCCCATCAATAGCTACACGGATCACAGTCCCACCGCCTTGGATAGAGAACGGACCTCAGCCTGCGACAACACGCGATACGTGCCGCTTTTCAGGTCGCCGAGTTTGATCGGACCGATCTGCGTGCGTACCAGACGCCTGACGGGAAAACCGATCGAGCCGAAAATACGGCGCACGATGCGGTTCTTGCCCGAATGCAGCACGACCTTGACCAACGTGCTTTCGCGGCTGGAGTCGAGAATAGCGCAGCGGTCGAGTTTGATCCACCCATCGTCGAGCTTCACGCCCGTGGTGACGAGCCTGCGGCACACCTGACCGCTGATGCGTCCTTCCAGCGTGGCGATGTAGGTCTTTTCGACCTCATATTTGGGGTGCATGACGTGCTGGCTCAGTTCGCCGTCGTTCGTCATGAGGATTAGGCCTTCCGAATCATAATCCAGACGGCCCATGTGGAAAATACGCTCGTACTTGTCTCCGACGATGTCGCGCAAAGTGTAGCGTCCCTTGGGATCCTCCATGGCGCTCAGCACGCGTTTTGGCTTGTTCAACGCAAGCGTGACATGGTTCGGGTTCACGCGCACGCGAGAACCGTCGACACGGACCTCCTGACGTTTCGGATCGACTCGGGTGCCAAGTTCGGTAATCAGCTCGCCATCGATCTCAACGCGACCATCGGTGATGATTTCCTCGCATTTACGGCGCGAGCCGAAGCCCGCCTGAGCGAGAAGTTTCTGCAGGCGAATGCCTTCATTGTCATGATTGTGCGCCTTGGCGGCGCGAGAATATGCGTTTGGCATCGTTCTCCCAACGTGGCCGGATAATACTTACAGGGACTGCTGGTAGTATGGCAGTCGTTTGGCGGCTTTCATAAAAACCGCAACTTGTCCACTATATGACAGAGGAAAGACTATGACTGCTGTTGAAGCAACGTCCGTAACAGAGGAAGAACAGAGCAAGCCACTGGCCCTTCGCGTAGGCGCGGAGCTGGTGGGAAGCTTTATCATCTGCTTCGCCATCTACTCGATTTGCACGCTTGGTTCCGCGATCTACGGCGTGAATATGGCGTTCATCGCCCTGCTGACAGGTTTGGTGTACGCCGCCGCCACCCTGATATTCGGCACGATTTCCGGCGCCCAGTTCAATCCGGCGGTCTCCGTTGCGGCGATGCTGTCCGGCAAAACCCATGTGCTTGACGGAGTGCTCTATATTATCGTTCAGGTGCTGGGTGGTATCGGCGCAGGCGCCGCCATCCGCTTCCTGCTGCCGACATCCGAGCAGGTAACGCTGAAAATCTGGCTGACGCCGGTCATTAACGGTTTTGACAAGAATTCCGTCTCCTATGCCACGCTCGGCAACTATGGCGTGTCCTTCAGCATCACTCTGGCCATCGCCGTTGAACTCGTCGCGGGCATCATCATCGTCGCCACCGCGCTCAACACCACCAGTGAATCCGGAAAGACCAATACCAGCCATGCCATCGCCATGGGTCTCGCCTACGGTGTCGGCGCCGCAATCTCCTATCCGGTAACAGGCGCAGCTCTGAATCCGGCTCGTGCCACTGGCATCGCCATCTTCGCCCAGAATCAGGGCCTTTCCCAAGAGCCTCTGCAGCAGCTGTGGGTGTTCTGGATCTGCCCGATTCTCGCAGCCGCCATCGTCTCGCTTGTGGCCATAGTCGCGTCCATGATCGGCACCAAGAAAAACGTTCGGAAGCCGAGCAGGATTCCGAAACGCTGGAAACCATAGCCGACGACGCGTCAGACGATGCCGACGGGCACGAGGGCGAGCAGGATGAACAGTCCGACGCCCAGACCGATGCCGATGAAAGCGTCGAAGCCAACTGAACGGACTTTCCAAGGACTACGCTCGCGCATTACGAGTCTGATTAGTCCTGTTATGATGGCCGTCACCGCGATTACCGTGGTGGCGGCTTTTACATGGCCTAAGACCGCAAGCACTGTGGCTATAACCACCATTGCCGCAACGATCCATTCAAACCACGGCTTGCCTTCATGGTCTTCGGAAACGTAGGGATGACTCATATCGCAGGCCTTTCGCTATATGTCAACGCGCGTCCGCGCACGGAACGCAATCATAATAATAAAACGTGGCGTCCGAAACCAGCGAATGGTTTCGGACGCCACGTCATTTATCGCGCCGCAACGCTCCCAGCTTGCCGGTCGACGCTTCCACTGAACTCAGTGGAAGAAGTGTCGGGTACCGGTCACATACATGGTGACGCCGGCCTTGCGGGCCGCCTCGAACACTTCCTCATCACGAATGGACCCACCAGGCTGGACGATGGCCTTGACACCGGCGTTGATCAGAATCTCGGCACCGTCGGCGAACGGGAAGAACGCGTCGGACGCGGCCACCGCTCCCTTGGTGCGGTTGGCTCCGTCAGCCAGCGTGTTGGCACGCTCGACGGACAGATTGGCGGAATCCACACGATTGACCTGGCCCATGCCGATGCCTACGGTTGCCTGATCGTGAGCGATAAGTATGGCGTTGGATTTGACGCAACGGATGGCACGCCATGCGAACACCAGATCCCTGACGGTTTCAGCGTCGGCCGGCTCGCCGGAAACCAGCTTCCACGCGTTCGGATCGTCGCCTGGAGCGTCAATCAGATCGGTGGACTGCACGAGCAGACCGCCGTCAATCTGACGGAACTGGGTCTTGTTCTTCGGAGGCTCAGACACCTTCAGGATACGCAGGTTCTTCTTCTTGGTCTGGAGCAATTCAAGCGCATCGGCGTCGTAATCGGGCGCGACGATGACTTCGGTGAAGATTGGACGAACACTTTCGGCCATTTCCATGGTGACCTTGCTGTTCGCAGCAATCACACCGCCATAGGCGCTCATCGGATCGCATGCGTGCGCCTTCTTGTGCGCCTCTGCCACGGTAGCGCCAATGGCCAGACCGCATGGATTGTTGTGCTTGACCACTGCGACGGCGATCTGAGGCGCGAAATCCCACACGGCACGCCATGCGGCGTCGGCATCGACGTAATTGTTGTAGCTCATCGGCTTACCGCCAAGCTGTTCGGCGTGTGCGAAGCCGTTCTGGTTGAGCGGATCCAGATACAGCGAAGCCTGCTGGTGAGGGTTCTCGCCGTAACGCAGCACGTGCGCGCGGTCCCACGTACGGGTGAACGTGGCTGGGAACTTGGCCTCATTCACTTCGGTCTCGCCTTCGGAAACCGGCTGTTCGATGGACGCCGGCTTCGGCCAATGCTTCGCGGTCCACTCGTTGATGGTGGCGTCGTAGGCGGCCGTATGGGCGAACGCCTTTCCTGCGAGCCAGCGACGCTCATCAAGGGAGAAGCCCTCGCCGTTCTCGATGCGGGAGGCGACGAGTGCATAATCGTTCGGATCGGTGATGATGGCGACGGTGGCGCTGTTCTTGGCTGCGCCACGCACCATGGACGGACCGCCGATATCGATCTTTTCGATGGTGGCGGCTTCGTCAGCTCCGGAGCGGACCGTGTCGGCGAACGGATACAGATTGACGACCACCAGATCGAACGGCTTGATGCCAAACTTCTCGAGCTGGGAGGCATGGTCGGGGTTGGTCATGTCGGCGAGGATACCGGCATGGATATGCGGGTCAAGGGTCTTGACGCGGCCATCAAGGCATTCCGGGAAACCAGTGACTTCGGAGACCTCGGTCACTTTGACACCCAGCTCAGCCAGACGCTTCGCGGTGGAACCGGTGGAAACCACCTCGGTGCCCGCCTTGATGAACGCTTCGGCAAGCACCTCGATGCCTTCCTTATGGAAGACTGATACCAGAGCCCGTCGTATCGGTCGATTCGTTGTTGTCACCCTGATCCTCCTTGTTATTGTTGTTCGAGGCGACCGTGCGAAGCGCACGTGTTTCCTCACGGCTGTTTTCCGTGGATTCGGGAGCGGTCTCCCTCTTTCCACGTTGCGTATACGCTTCATCATCCAGCGTATGGCGAAAAATATGCTCACGGCCACCAAAGTCAGCAGCCATGCGGAGAACAAACCCATGGCGGTGGGTTGTCCCACCTTACGGGTTGACGCGATCACGTCTACGCCGACGTGCGCAAGATGTTTCGATCCCAAGCCTCCGTTTCCCAAGGCGAACAGCAAGCTGGAAGCCACGGACACGACGGCGCTGGTAATCGAAAAAGCAGCAATCGGATAGGCAAAACTCAGCACAACGCGTTTGACGTCGATGTTCCGTCCTGATTCACCTACTCTGATATGGAATCCCTTATTAAACAACATGACGACCATGCCGGTAGCAAAAGCGGATGCCAATGGTATGCACATCAGCGCGATTCTCACCCAATCCGTCTCAACCGCCTGTGGCATCATACCGAAAAGCGGCAAGGCGGGGAGCCCGTCGCCCTGCCCGGTCCATAATGTGAATTCGGCTAAATCGCCGATTGAGAAGCCGGCGCCGAAAGTCCATGAGACAGCCCAAATCATCAGATTCGGAAGCCATGCGAGCATACTGATCGTGGTAAGAATACGAGACCCGTTCTGCATGCCCGAAAGTTCATATAGCTTCGCTATCGATGATTGATTGCTTATTGCCCAAAAAACAACGACGATCAGACCGACCAGCAGATACGCCGCCTCCAGCAGCATCCCTAGGACGGAACCGATGACCATGGTCTTTCGCACCGGCGATGACACATGAGATCGAATCCATTCGGTACAGGCTTGGGTCCATGACGCATTCGGAATCGCCGCGACCGCATATCCGAGGATGAAACAAGCGCCGTTTGATGGCGATCATCGTCATCGAATCAACGATTTCGATATTTATGCTTCTGGCGAAGAAGATGTTTACGGCTTCCCAAAAGACCAGACCGGCCGCGAATCCACGCAGACTCGTGCCGAATCTTCTGGCGAGCTGCGCGATAAGGGCGATAAGCAGTACCGTCAAGAGCAACGGCACAATCGTCAACGTGATGACATCAGTCTTGAACCCGATACCTTGGCTGAGCAGCACCAACGCTCGGTAAGAGGCACCGAGAAGGCGGAGAGATTGTCCCCGCCTTCTTCCATGGATATGACCAGAAGCATTAGGGCATATAGCAGCCCAAGGCAACGGCGTAAATAATCATGGACGCTGCCGCGACGGCAAGCCCTTTCAGCCAATACTTCAGGTTCGTCATCATAGCGATTGGGAAGCGAGCACCTCTCGCATGATTTCAGCGGTCTGTCCGGGAGTACGACCGACACGGATGCCAACGGCTCAAGGGCTTCTTTCTTATCCTGCGCGGTGCCCTTGCCGCCGGAAACGATGGCGCCGGCATGCCCATCTGCTTGCCTTCCGGCGCGGTGAATCCCGCGATGTAGGCCACGACGGGCTTGGTCATATGTTCGGAAGCCCACTTGGCAGCGTCCTGTTCGGCGCTGCCACCGATTTCGCCGATCATGACAACGGCTTTGGTGGCTTCATCGTTCTCAAAGGCTTCCAAAGCCTCCTGCAAGGTCGTGCCGACGATCGGATCGCCGCCCGCGCCAAGGCATGCGGTGAAACCGATGTCAGACAGCTCCCCCATCAGCTGATAGGTCAACGTTCCGGACTTGGACACCAAACCCAACGGGCCGCGGGACACGATGCCATCTGGAATAATGCCGAGGTTGCAGCCCTTGGCGTCCTTAGAAGATGGCAGCGTCAACAGACCAGGACAATTCGGCCCAACGATGCGCACGCCCTTACGCAAGGCCAACTCGACGAAATACGCGCTGTCCGCCACCGGAATGCCTTCGGTGATGACGACAATCAGTTCGATGCCGGCTTCAATGGCCTCAACGACGGCGTCCTTGGCGAAGCGCGGCGGCACGAACACGACGCTTGCTTTGGCTCCAGTGGCTTCGATGGCTTCAGAGCAGTTGGCGAACACGTGAATGGTGGCGTCCTCGCCATTTTTGGCTTCAGGGAAGGTGACGTCCAGCCCAGCCTTGCGGGCGTTCACGCCACCGACGATGTTGGTGCCGGCCTTGAGCATGCGGGCCGTGTGGGTCATGCCTGATGCCCGGTCATGCCCTGGACGATGACCGGAGCGCCATCTTCAATGAAAAGCGTCATTTCAGCGAACCTCCTTGGCCGCGAAACGTGCGGCCTGCTGTGCGGCTTCCTCCATGGTCTGAGCGACGTGCAGGTTGGCGCGGCCGGCTTGGGCCAAAATGTTCAGACCTTCCGCCGCCGCATTGCCATCGAATCGCACGACGATAGGCTTGCTGCTGCCAAGTTCGTCAAGCGCCTCGAGAATGCCCTTCGCGACCTGTTCACACGAGGTGATGCCACCGTACACATTGATGAGCACGGATTCGACCTGCGGGTCGGACAGCACGATTTCAAGACTATTCGACATCACTTCGGCGGAAGCGCCTCCGCCGATGTCGAGGAAGTTTGCGGGCTTGACATTCGTGCCCTGATCCTCGCCTGCGCCTGACACCGCGTCAAGAGAGCTCATGACGAGTCCCGCACCATTGCCGATCACACCGACGGAACCCTTGAGATGCACATAATGCAGTCCATGTTCGCGGGCTTTTTGCTCATATGGATCGACATGAATCGGATCGGTGAAACGTTTCCAACCATCATGGCGGAACGATGCATTGTCATCAAGGGAGATCTTGGCGTCCAGCGCGCACAACGACTTGGAAGATTCGTCATCCGGATCGCCGATTTTTGCAAGCGGGTTGATTTCCACAAGCGTGGCGTCGTTCTCCTTGAAGCAACGCCACATTTTCAGCAGAATCTGCGCGGCCTGATCAACATCGGCATGATAGAAGCCGATGCTTTCAGCCATCTTGGTGGCCGCTTCCAAATCGAAATCGTCAAGAGCATCGATATGCAGACGCTTCACGGATTCCGGATGCTCTTTGGCGATTTCCTCAACCTCAGTACCGCCATTCGCAGTGGCGAGCACGTCGAAATCACGAGAGGATCGGTCCACTGAGATGGAGACGTAATACTCGTGAAGGATGTTCTTCGCCTCGGCCACCAGCACGCCGCTGACCTTGTGCTTGTGAATGGTCATCGGCAGAATGTCTTCCGACGCGAGAATGGACTCGTCACGGGTCTTGGCGAGCTTGACTCCGCCGGCCTGGCCACGGTGTCCAATCTTCACCTGCGCCTTAATCACATTGGGATATCCAATCTGGTCGGCCGCTTCGGCGACTTCATGGGAGTTCTGGGCGAATATTGCCTTAGGAGTCGGGATACCCTGTTCTTCGAGCAATTCCCTGGCTTGATACTCATAGAGATCCATGGATCATTCCCTTTGGTTGTTTGTTCTGAATGGTTGACGAAAACGGAGTTATCAGGCAGGCATGCACACCAGCGAGCTTGTCGGATAATCGCCTAGCGATTTCATGCCGTCAATACCGGTAAGTTCCATGACGAAGCTGAATCCAGCAACGACGCCTCCGCACTTCTCGATGAGGCTACGCGCTGCATTGGCGGTTCCACCGGTGGCGATCAGATCGTCGACGATCAATACGCGCACTCCCTCATGGACAACGTTGGTTTCGATTTCCATTGACGCCTGACCATATTCGAGGTCATAGCTTTGCGACATGGTTTCTGGAGGCAATTTGCCGGCTTTACGGACCGCGATAAACCCCTTTCCGAGACGGGCGGCCAACGCTGGACCGAACAGGAATCCACGAGCTTCAAGGCCGGCGACCATGTCGAAATCATCGACGTCTACTGGCAATGCCGCTTCAAGGCCCCCATCAAAATACCGAACGCGCGCGCATCAGCCAACACCGGCATGAAATCGCGGAATAGGATGCCCTCCTTCGGAAAGCCCGGAATAGTACGTATTTTCGATACAAGATATGCTGCGTCTTCGGCTCCAACTTTGTTCAAGCCCGAAACGGTGATATCCGATGCTGCCATGACAGTGGTTTCCTTCTACCTTGGTTTACGGCACTTTGAATTATAGGTTTCCCGTGCGAAAAAGAACGGCGAAAACCTCAAAAATGAAATTTTCGCCGTCTAAAAATCAAAGAAATCAATTGTTCTTCTGCTCGTCAATGGGCTGCTGAATAACATCGGCATCCTGTGCGGGCTCTTCAGTCGCGTCGACGATAGGCTTCTGGTCGGGCTCGTCTTCCTTGGATAGCGGATTGCCGTTCTCATCGACCTCATCATCATGCACGTATGCCGGACGGACATATTCACGGCTGATGGCGTTGAAGCCGAAACGCAGTTGCGATCCTTCGGAATCAACGACGATCTCCTCGTATTCCGTATCGACGGAAACGACCTTGCCGATGATGCCACCGATGGTGATCACTTCAGTGCCGGGCTGCAGACTAGAACGGAAATCCTGACGTTCAGCTTGCTGCTGCTTGGCTTTCTTGGACTGCCAGAACATCATGCCGAACATTACAACGATAAGAACAACGAGAAAAAGGATATCCAAAATAAACTCCTCGGAGTCAGGGTCTCAACCGGAACACATTACTCAAGATGTGAAGTCTATGACATCTTATTGACATCATATGCGGATTCGTCGGGAGTGATACCAAGATGCTCCCATGCCTTGCGCGTGGCCACGCGGCCTTTCGGCGTGCGGATGAGGAAGCCCTCACGTACCAGATACGGTTCGCATACCGTTTCCACCGTTTCCGACTCCTCGCCCACCATGGCCGCCAGATTGTTCAAGCCGACGGGGCCTCCGTTGAAATTGGTGACGATGGCCTTAAGCACTGCTATATCCAGACGGTCAAGACCTTCGGTATCGATCTGATAAAGCGCCAACGCCTCCTTGACATCATCGGGACGCACCGATTCGAGATCGTGCACGATGGCCCAATCCCTAACACGACGAAGCAGGCGGTTGGCAATTCTCGGCGTGCCGCGGGAACGCATGGCCAGTTGGCGAGCGGCCCCGTCCTCCAACTGGATTCCCAACACTGCGGAGGAACGCTCAATCAGCTTTTCAAGCTCCTCATGCGGGTAGAAATCCAGATGCGCCGTGAAACCGAACCGCGCACGCAGCGGCGAGGGAAGCATGCCCTCTCGCGTGGTGGCACCGATAACCGTAAACCGAGGCAATGTCAGCGGAATGGATGAAGCTCCAGGGCCTTTGCCGACCATCACATCAACACGGAAATCCTCCATGGCGATGTACAGCAGTTCCTCGGCGGCACGGGGCAGACGGTGGATCTCATCGATAAAGAGCACCTCGCCGGCGTCCAGCGAACTCAGAATCGAAGCCAAATCACCAGCATGTTGGATGGCGGGACCGGAAGTGACGCGGATTGGAACTTCCAATTCATTGGCCACAATCATGGCCAAAGTGGTTTTGCCAAGTCCCGGAGGCCCCGCAAGCAGGATATGGTCCGGAGGAACGTCACGTTTTCGAGCAGCATCGAGGAAAAGCTGCAACTGCGCTTTGAGTCTTGGCTGTCCGATGAATCCCTTGAGGATATGAGGACGAAGCTCCTCGTCGCTGACCGGTTCGTTGCCGACGGGTGCGGCGGAAACCATACGGAGGGATTCCTCGTTCGCCCCGGTGTTCGGCTGTTCGAATGTATCAGTGTTCGTCATAATGGTCCGTTTCATCTACCTCTATCCAACGATGTCAGCGCGAGCTTCAGCACGCGTGGAACATCCTCGGCGTTCAACGGCGTCTCGATTTGATTATCGGCGCAGACCGTCTGCACCGCATGGACAGCGTCCTGCTGGTGCCATCCCAAAGACATCAGACCTTCGACGACCTGTTCGGCCCCAGTGTCTTCAGGAGTCGAAGCGGTTGCGGAAGAACCCTCGATCTGGCTCAGATCAATGGAACCTTTCAGTTCGAGGATGATTTTCTGCGCGCCTTTCTTGCCTAATCCCGGAGCCTTGGCCAACGCAGTGGCATCACCATCCGCCACAGCCCTCGCAAGTCGATCGGGAGGCAAAGTGGACAGCAACGATAGCGCGACTTTCGGTCCGATGCCACTGACCTTCTGCAATTGCAGGAACATGCGTTTCGAGGCCAGCGTGCCGAAGCCGAATAAAGTGATGGCGTCCTGGGACACATTCAACGAAGTGTAGACCTTGATTTCCTGGCCGGCGTGCATGGAAGCCAAGTCGGCGGATGGCATCCTGACCTCGTAGCCGACTCCCCCGACCTCGATAATGGCCGATACGGCGTCTACCGACTCCACATGGCCACGTAGCATGCCAATCATTATGGACGTCTCCTTCGCACAGGTCTAGAACATCTGTTCGATACAGCTTACATGCCTCTGCGGACGCCTTGTCTGCGCGCTGCTTTTTGCGAAGCCTGCGCCCACTGTCGTTGCGCCGCCGTGAGATGCTGTTCGCGTTCGCCGCCTTGCAGCGCACCAGCCGGACGCAACGCGTGACAGATCGCAATAGCCAGCGCGTCAGCCGCATCAGCCGGCTTTGGCAGCGTGTTCAAGCCCAATATCCGCGCCACCATACGTTCCATCTGGATTTTCTCTGCTTTGCCGTTGCCGGTGATTGCAAGCTTTGATTCCGTCGGCGTATGCAACGCTACAGGAATGCCGCGTTGCGCCGCAGCGAGCATCGCCAACCCTGCCGCCTGTGCGGTTCCCAGCACCGTGTTACGGTTTTCTTGCGCAAACACTCGTTCGATGGACACCGCATCGGGAGTAAATCGTTCGATTTTTTCCACCAAGCCGTTGTAGATGGCCAGCAGACGCAGATCCTGGGAGGTTTTTGGATCGGAACGCACCACATCCACGTGGATAAAAGAAAGCCGGCGGTATGCGCCGGCTTCAATCACGCCGACCCCGCAGCGAGTCAGCCCGGGGTCGACGCCAAGAATAATCACGCTGGATTACTCCTCGTCAAGCTGGGCCATGACCTCGTCGGAGGCGGTCCAGTTGGAGTAGATGTTCTGGACATCGTCCAGATCATCGAGGTTGTCGATGAGCTTGGAGACCTTCTGGGCATCCTCAAGGCTCAGCTCGACCTCGTTCTTCGGCATCATGACAGATCAGCGGAATCGTAATCGAAACCGGCGTCCTGGAGAGCCTTGCGCACGTCGATCATGTCGGACGGATCGGTGATGACGGTGAATACCTCACCATCGTCGGTCACGTCTTCGGCACCGGCTTCGGCGGCCTTCTCGAACAGGTTGTCGAAGTCAACGCCTTCGGCCGGAACAACGATCTGTCCCTTGCGTTCGAAGTTGAAGCTCACGGAACCAGTGGTGGCCAGGGAGCCATTGCCCTTGGTCAGGGTGGAACGCACGTCGGCGGCCGCACGGTTGCGGTTGTCGGTGAGGCATTCGATGATCAGGCCAACACCTGCCGGGGCGTAACCCTCGTACACGATGTCTTCATAGTTGGCGCCGCCGGCTTCCTCACCGGAACCACGCTTGACGGCGCGCTTGATGTTGTCGGCCGGCATGGAGGCCTTCTTGGCCTTGTAGATGGCGTCATACAGGGACGGGTTGCCGTCGGGATCGCCGCCACCCATACGTGCTGCGATCTCGATGTTCTTGATCAGCTTGGCGAACAGCTTGCCGCGCTTCGCGTCGATGGCGGCCTTCTTGTGCTTGGTGGTCGCCCACTTGGAATGACCTGACATAATGCTCCTAGGCAGGTTGCGGATGTTTCAAACGAAATGATTCTAAAGCGGTTCGCCGACAAAATGCCGAATACGAACCTGTGGCATTTCGCTTTTCGAACTTTTGGATGGGGTCTGCCCCCGGCTGTGACTACCGCCGATATGTTTTCTCCCCTATGACCATTTGGCGCTTGGCTTCGAAGATGCGTTGGAATACGGTGACTAATCCCAATCCGGCCAACAGTATCATGGCGATGGCGAGCCACAATCCCTGACGCGTCAATCCGGTGATGGCCATGCCCACCAGAATGATGGTCAAGCGATCGGCACGAGTGGCGATGCCGTTTTTCACCTCATAGCCGACTGATTCGGCACGAGCACGGGCATATGAAGTGACGAACGATGTCATCACGGCCACCGCGGCGGCGGCGATACCGATCATGCTCGTATAGTCAGGCGTGTTGTCGATGGCCGTATGCCACCAGTCACGATGCATAAGAAAGAAGATGATCACGCCTACGAGCATCGCCCAATCAGCGATGCGATCGAGCGTGGAGTCGAGAAAAGCCCCGAATTCGGTCCCACCCGTGGTAAGCGCGGCGATCGAGCCATCCAACGAATCGGCAAGCACAAGCAGAGTCAGAACAACCGCTCCCCCAAATAGCCATCCGGTCACACCGGCGGCGATGGCCACGACGATGGTGCCGACAGCACCAATCACCGTCACCGCATTGGCGGTCAGTCCTATGGCGATCAACGCTTTGGCTATTGGCTCGATGAGTTTTTTGAACGGCGCACGAAGATGCTCAAGCATGTGTTACTTCCTTCTCGATGAGAAAATGAGAAACGGCGCACAAACCTCTTGTCGAGATTCGTACGCCGTTTCACGGTTCATGGTCGCGTGCGACTTGTTGCCACCGGTCTCGCTCAGTCGGCGAGGGCGGCCTTGAAGTCGTCTGCGGTGTTGACCTGGACGCGCTTCTTGATTACGGTCAGAATGTTCGCCTTCGCCTCATCGACCGGCACGCCGTTCAACTGGCTGCCGTCGCGGAAGCGGAAGCTGACCGCATTGTTGTTCATATCCTCTTCGCCGACGATGAGGATGAACGGCGCCTTGGACTTGGATGCGTTGCGGATCTTCTTGCCGAAGCGATCGTCGGACAGGTCGATCTCGCAACGGACGGTCTCCTCTTCCAAGCTGGCGATGAACTTCTGCAGGTGCGGGGCGAACTCGTCCGCGACCGGCACGCCAAGCACCTGGACCGGGGCGAGCCACGCCGGGAAGGCGCCCGCGTAATGCTCAAGCAGCACCGCGAAGAAGCGTTCGATGGAGCCGAACAGCGCGCGGTGGATCATCACCGGACGCTGGTGCGTGCCATCGGCGGCGATGTATTCGAGCTTGAAACGTTCCGGAAGGTTGAAGTCGAGCTGGATGGTGGACACCTGCCAGGTACGTCCGATGGCGTCACGGGCCTGCACGGAGATCTTCGGACCGTAGAAGGCTGCGCCGCACGGATCGTCGACCAAGTCCAAACCGGATTCCTTGGCGACCTCGGCCAGCGTGTTGGTGGCTTCCTCCCAAATCTCGTCGGAACCGACGTACTTGTGCGGATCCTTGGTGGACAGCTCCAGATAGAAGTCATCCAGACCGAAGTCCTTCAACAGGCCGAGCACGAAGGTAAGCAGGCTCTTAAGCTCGTCCTTCATCTGCTCGCGGGTGCAGTAGATGTGGGAATCATCCTGAGTCAAGCCGCGCACGCGGGTCAGGCCATGCACTTCACCGGACTTCTCATAACGGTACACGGTGCCGAATTCGAACAGGCGCAGCGGCAGCTCACGGTAGGAACGCTGGCGGGACTTGAAGATCAGGTTGTGCATCGGGCAGTTCATCGGCTTCAGGTAGTAATCGAAGCCTTGCTTGATGACGTTGCCGTTCTCGTCCTTCTCCTCGTCCAGACGCATCGGCGGATACATGCTGTCCTTGTACCACTGCAGGTGGCCGGAGGTCTCATACAGGCCGCCCTTGGTGATGTGCGGGGTCTGCACGAAGCTGTAGTGGTGCTTGCGGTGCATCTCACGGGAGTAGTCCTCCATGGCGTTGATGACGGCCGCGCCCTTCGGATGGAAGACGGCAAGGCCCGGACCGATCTCATCCGGGAAGGAGAATAGGTCCATTTCCGCGCCGAGCTTGCGGTGGTCGCGCTTGGCGGCCTCCTCCAGGCGGGTCTGGTATGCCTTCAGGTCCTCCTTGGTGGCGAAGGCGGCGCCGTAAATGCGCTGCAGCATCGGATTGGCCTCGCTGCCGCGCCAGTATGCGGCGGCGGAACGCTCGATCTTGAACGCCTTGATGTAACGGGTGTTCGGCAGGTGCGGACCACGGCACAGGTCCTTCCAAACCACATTGCCTTCACGGTCGACGTTATCGTAGAAGCTCAGTTCCTTGCCGCTGATTTCGGTGGCGGCTTCCGGGTCAAGATGCGCTTCCTTATCCTTGATAAGTTCAAGCTTGTAGGGCTGGTCGGCTTCCTCGGCAAGAGCCTCTTCCTCGGTCACCACGCGGCGGCGGAAGGACTGGGAGGACTTGATAATGCGTTGCATGCGCTTTTCGATTTCCTTGAGGTCCTCCGGAGTGAAAGGGGTCTCGACATCGAAATCGTAGTAGAAGCCGTCTTTGATGACCGGTCCAACACCAAGCTTGGCGTCAGGGCGAATCTCCTGCACGGCCTGGGCCATGACATGGGTTGCGGAATGGCGCATGATGGCCACACCGTCCTCGCTATCGAGCGCGATGGGTTCCACAACGTCGCCGTCGTGCAGCTCGGTATAGAGATCGCGGGGTTCGCCGTTCAAACGCACCGCGATGATGTTCTTGTCGTCGGAGAAGAGCTGGACGCCGGTCTGGTCTGCCGCCACCTCCTTCTTTTCGCCGTTGAGTGTGATGGAGATGGTCTGTTCAGCCATGAGTTGTCCTTTGCTATCGGGGTCCGCGTTACCAATGTGCAGGCCTGGACTATATATCAACGATGAACAAGATAGGGTCAAGCGCAGACAACGGCACGCCATTTCGGTGAACGGAAGAACAACGCTGATTGAATGTCGCGAAAGGAAAGGTCCTTTACTGTTTACTGTCCGATGACGTGCGCATATGTATACTGCGGAGCCTGACGTGTGGACTTGATCATCACTTTGTCAGAGGGGCTGACCGATACCGTAGCGCCATACTTCACTTTGAGCCGCGACCCGACGCCACCGGCCAGATTGACCGCGTTCTGCAGATTGTCGCTGTCGCCGATCGCGCGAATGGTGAATGGGGATTTCAGTTTGGTGCCGTCGCAGACGAGACTGCCGGCCGTGCCACTGATGTAAGTACTGGTTACCACGCGGACATTGTTGATCTCAATGACCTCGGCACCACTGTTGCGCAATTCCTCAAGCAACGTGAACAATATCGCGGAGTCAATCTTCTGTTTGGAACCCTGCGATATGCGGATGACCACGCCTTCTCCCGTAGCCGCGAGACGGCCGGATAGGATGCCGTTGGTCTGCGCGTTCTGCTTGGCGATTTCCGCGGCTTTCTCATTTTTGTCCGCGGTGTCTTTCAAAGCGTTCAGCTGGCTGGAGAGTTCGTTCTTACGCTGTTCGAGCTTTTGGACCTGAGCATTGGTCTCGCTGATGAGCTTGGTTAATTCATCTTCGCTCATCGTCTCATAGGTGGATGTCGTGTTGTTTATCTGGATCACATAGCCGAAGCCAAGCAAGGCGCACAATATCGTGACCAGAATGCTGGAATACAGTCGGGTTCGTGTGACCTTCGCATCAAGTGAGATTCGCTTCTTGGCCTTGACCATGGGGAACGCACCGGTTTGGGTGCTGTCATTGTTCTGGTCCTTGACCCTCTGCTCATGGATTCTGGACAGCATGTCCTTGCTGTTCGCGTCTTGTCCGCTCATACCGCATCAACCTTTAAAGATGAAGCGTCGAATGGAGGACACATTGGTAAAGATTCGTATGCCGAGCACTACGATCACTGCGGTCTGCAGCTGGGAGCCGACTCCCAACTGGTTGCCGAGGAACACCAGCAGCGTCGCGGTGATGACATTCGAGAAGAAGGAGATCACGAACACTTTATCGGAAAAGCTGCGTTGGAAATACGCGCGTGCGGCGCCTAGCAACGCATCCAACGCGGCCAATACCATAATCGGCAGATACGGTTGGAGCTCGATGGGGATGTCCGGACGAACGAATACACCGATTACCACGCCGATGATAAGTCCCAAGACAGCTGCCATTACTTGTCCTTCCTCACATGCGTCGTGTCGCCAGCCACTGCAGCATCAAGTGTAATCGATTTGCTTTTGCTTATCTGCGGATAGATGCCGGCCTTTTTGAAATCGTCATACAGTTGTTTCTGCGTTGTCTTGCTTACCGATTTCGCCAAGGTCGCCTGATTGCCTATCGCCTCGATTCGATATGGGCTTTGCACCGAATTGACTCCGATGAGAATCGTCGATCCGGCGGTTCGAATCGAGGTTTGCACGCCAAGGCGGTTGCCGTTGATCGCGATCGCCTCCGCTCCGGATTGCCATAGCAAGGAGACAAGCAGCTGCAAATCGGAATCGGTGACGACTCGAACCTGGCTGCCATTTTCTCTTGGCAGTGAGGAGTCGGCATTGTCGCCGCTGACGGAAAGCGGGTTGGCTACGGTCAGGACAATGCCTTCCCCTTGCACCGGAAGCGTTCCATTGACCATTTCATCATCCTGCATCGTCTGGTTTAGGGACCAGCTTGCCAAGGATTCCGATTCAGATTCGATTTGCGACCGCAAGTCGTTGACGCCCTTGGTGAGGTCGCCGACCCGCTTCGTTTGTTCGGTCAGCTGGCTTGCCAACTGCTTGCGTACTTCTTTGCGTGGGTCAGTGCTCAGCTGGCGCACGAAAACGCTTCCCGCGGCACCCACAGCGATGCAGATGAGGAACACCAGAATCCTGGTGGCCCAAATCGAAACCGCCGAACGTTTTTTAGTGGCCAGGCGGGAGTCCGAATACAGGACGTCCATCGGACGATTGGTCAAATCGTCAATAAGCCGAAGCGAATCGTCATCGACATGTCTATGGCGTTGCGGCATGGCGGGCATGGAGCCGGTTGCACATGATGGGATGACAGGCCGGCGAAGGATGACGAAAAAATGGCACGATGCTTTGTGGGTACGTTCTCCGGGGAAACGGGGAACGACGCGAAACGTGGAGCATCGGACTTCATATATGCGTCAATCCTTGCTGTTTGTATCGTTCTTCAACAGTTGGATGCTTGGCGCATGTAGATGTACCTGCAAGCCAATACAGTCCAACGCCCCAGATTCCGGTGGCAAGACCGCATAGATGCAGTGTATCCGCAGCGGAGTTGGACCAGATGTCGGCGAAGATCAACGCGACGATGGCGATAAGCAGCATCGCGGTACCGGCCTTGCCTACGAAATGAACAGGCAATGGGCCATAATCGTGCTGCGCCAAAACCAGTATCAGAACAGCCATGATCAAATCTCGCAGGCCGACGACGATCAGCATCCACCATGGAATGATGTTCGCCACACCCAAAGCAAGAATGCTGCAGAAGATCAGCAGACGATCGGCAATCGGATCGAGAATTTGCCCGATTTTGCTCACCTGATTGAATGATCTGGCGATCAGTCCGTCCAAACCATCGGATATCGCCGATAGCGCAAGCACGACCAAGGCGGTCACCATCCTGTGATGAGAGACCAGCATCGCGATAAAAGGAATCGAAATGATTCTCAGCAGGCTGATGAAGTTCGGAACCGTGAAATAGATGTCTCGCGGTTCCGGACTGTATTGCTTCTTAATAATCAGTTTGCTCATATTACAAGCAACACTACATTCTCGAAGCCTGCAACGCGGTGACTATTATGCCACGGGCACCAACTTCATACAACTGGTCCATAAGCTGATTCACCTTCGCCTTCGGAACCACCACACGCACGGCCGCCCACTGCTTATCATGCAGAGGCGAAATCGTCGGGCTTTCGAAACCCGGAGTGATATCCACTGCGGCGGACACCTTCTCGACCGGAATGTCGTAGTCCATAAGCACATTACGCTGGGCAGTGAGCACGCCTTGCAGACGCCTGCTCAGAATCGTCAGACGCTCGTCATCCGCCTCAAGACGAGGGGAACGAATCAATACGGCTTCAGAGTGCATCAGCGGTTCAGCGAAAATGCGCAGTCCCGCATTACGCAGAGTGGTCCCTGTGGAAACCACATCGGCGATCAGATCGGCGACGCCAAGCTGGACGGACGATTCGACGGCGCCGTCAAGGTGCACGGTTTCCGCGTTGATGCCATGCTCGACCAGATAGTCGTGTACGAGCTTGTCGAATGTGGTGGCGACTCGCTTGCCTTCAATATCCTCAAGCTTGGTAATCGGCGAATCGTTCGGGGCTGCGAAACGGAACGTGGAGGCTCCGAAGCCAAGCTGCATATGCTCCTCCGCATCGGTGCCGGAGTTCACGAGCAAATCATGCCCGGTGATTCCAACGTCGATGGTGCCGCGACCGACATAGACCGCAATGTCGAGGGGACGCAGGTAGAACAACTCAACATCATTGTCGGGATCCTCCACGACCAACTGGCGAGGGTTGCTCCTCAAACGGTAGCGGCTTCCGCCAGCATGTTCCAGGCGGGTTCGGACAGCATGCCCTTATTAGGCACAGCGATTCTTAGCATGTTTCTCCTCTAAAAAAGGCCACACCTTCAACTGGCATGGCCCCGGGTTTCTCACAGGTTCTTGTAGATGTCCTCGAGTGTGATGCCACGATCGATCATCATGACCTGCAGATGGTAGATGAGCTGGCTCATTTCTTCGGCCGTACGATCAGCACCCTCATATTCGGCGGCGATCCAGGTCTCTCCAGCCTCTTCGACAATCTTCTTGCCGATGAAGTGCGTGCCTTTGGCAAGCTCATCGACGGTCAGGGAACCGGCCTGCTTGGTGGCGGCTTTCTCGCTCAATTCCGCGAACAGCGATTCAAAAGTCTTCATAGTCGTATGCTTCCTTGTATGGTGGGCGTTCACGCCTTGAAGCTGCTTCGGCCTTCTCGCGGATGGAGTCGATAGCCTCGGCCGGATTCTCGGCACCGTACACGGCGGAACCGGCGACCAGCACATCGGCACCGGCTTCGGCAACGATATGGGCGGTCTTGGGGCTCACGCCACCATCGACCTGGATCTTCGTCTTCAGGCCACGGCGGTGATTTCGTCACGCAGACGACGGACCTTGGCCATCTGGTTGTCAAGGAACTTCTGACCGCCGAAGCCCGGTTCGACCGTCATGATAAGCACCATGTCGAATTCGTCAAGGATGTCGAAGATCGGCTCGACCGGTTCGGCCGGACGGACCGCGAAGCATGCCTTGCAGCCCATGTCGCGCAGCTGACGCGCAAGACGAACCGGAGCATGCGTCGCTCCCATATGGAAGCTGACGGAAGCCGCACCAAGCTTGGCGTATTCCGGAGCCCAACGGTCCGGATCCTCGATCATCAGATGCACGTCGACCGGAAGGTCAGTGACTTGGCAGATGCGAGCCACAATCGGCTCACCCAACGTCAGATTCGGAACGAATGATGGTCCATCACGTCCACGTGAACGAGATCGGCGTTGGAAATGGCCTTAAGGTCACGTTCCAGATTGCAGAAGTCAGCGGACAGGATGCTAGGTGCGATTTGAATAGTCATGGTTCTCATTCTATGGAAGGTAATCGACTTGATGTTACTTGTTGTCGGACTGGTCATCGGCATATGAGACGGATGAGCCATCGTTTGCCGTGATTTCATCCTTGGTTTTCGTAAGGTTGGCCTTCGCGGTCGGGAGACCGGTTTCTCCATCCTCGACGAGGCTTAGCTCAATCTCGGTGACGGTGCGCAACTTCTCGGCAAGCAGCTCGGTGGACTTTCCCATCTGCTGAATAACGATGAAAGCCACCACGCCAAGCACGAACACCGCCATGGACACCCATACGTTGATGCGCACGCCAAGGAACTCGTGCGCGAAATCAATGCGCAGAGCCTCGATCCAAGTGCGTCCCGCCGTGTACCACATGATGTATATGGCGAACAAGGACCCGGCCTTGAGTTTTTTCATGATTTTGGAACCAAGGAAAACGATGAGCGCAGCACCGATGAGATTCCAAATCATCTCATACAGGAAGGTGGGGTGGAACAGCGTGCCTGTCGGGCAGGTCGCTCCGTCATAGCATTGTTCGCTGTGACCGATGGCGCTTCCCTCCATATTCAACTTCAAACCCCAAGGCAAGGTCGTCGGCGCGCCGTAGAGCTCTTGGTTGAACCAGTTGCCCAGACGTCCCACGGCCTGCGCCACGAGCAATCCTGGCGCGACGGCGTCACCGAGCAGAGCCATTGGATAATGCTTGTGACGACACCATGCCCAAGCGGCAAGCGCTCCAAGCAGGACGCCGCCCCAGATGCCCAGTCCGCCATTCCAGATGCGGAACATCTCCACCCAATCGCCGGTCGGTCCGAAGAAACGTTCCGGAGTGGTGATGATGTGGTATATACGCGCACCGATGATGCCGCTCGGCACCGCGACAAGCGTGATGTCGAGAATCTGATCGAAATTACCGCCATATCGTTTCCAATGAACGGTTGTCATCCATACCGCCAGCACGATGCCGAGCAGAATGCACAGCGCGTAGAAATGGATGGTCACCGGCCCGATGGAAAACTGCGAAATGGTGGGTGACGGAATGTAAGCAAGTGTCATAGTTTCTGATGGTAGTCCACGTATACGATATGGTACGTGGACTACCAGTATGTTGTCTTTGGACTGGTTCAGTTGCGGGCGTTGTGGATGCCTTCGGCAAGCTCCTCAGTCTTCTCCGCCAAGGCCTTGAGACCGGTGGCTTCGTCGACTGCATGCTTGCCGGATTCGTCAAGCATGGTATGCACCAGAGCCGAGCCTACGATGACACCGTCCGCATACGATCCGACACGAGCCCCCTGTTCCGCGGTGGACACGCCGATGCCTACGCACACGTTTTTCGCACCGGCCTTGCGGGTACGGGCGACCAGTTCCTTCGGGGACGCATCGATGGTGGAGCGTTCTCCGGTGACGCCCATGCGGGCGGCAGCATAGACGAAACCCCGCGCATTGTCCGCAACGACTTTCAGACGGTCTTCGGTGGAATCCGGAGATACCAGGAAGATGCGGTCGAGTCCGTGACGGTCGGAGGCTTCGATCCACTCGCCGGCCTCGTCCGGAATGAGATCCGGGGTGATGAGACCGGCTCCACCGGCGTTTTCGAAATCACGTGCGAATCGTTCGACGCCGTAATGGAAGATGAGGTTCCAATAGCTCATGACCAATGGCACTCCCCCGGCGTTCGCCACTGTTTCCACCGCTTTGAATACGTTGGCGATTTTTTCACCATTGTCGATGGCGATTTGCGATGCCGCCTGGATGACGGGACCGTCCATGACGGGGTCGGAATACGGCAGCCCGATTTCGACCGCGTTCACGCCGTGTTCGACCATGGTGCGGAAAGCTTTGAGCGAATAATCCGGATCAGGGAATCCGTATGGCAGATATCCGATGAATGCCGGCTTGTCGGCGGCTTTGAATTCATCGAACATGGTTTCCGTCGGGCTTGGCTTGTGGCTGATGCCGAGTGGCTGGCCGGACGGCGTGGATGATGTTGCGTTCGTCATGATGGTTGCTCCTTTTCTCACTCGCCGTCCGCGTTGTTGCCTTGCGCGCCGTTGGCTTCCAAGGCTTTGGCCTGCTCGTCGGTCAGGTATCCGAACCATTTGCCGGCGGTGTTCATGTCCTTGTCTCCACGGCCAGAGATGTTGATGATCATGACCGGATGCTCATACCCTTTGGCCTTGAGGTCTGCAGCTGCCTTGTACGCGCCGGCCACTGCGTGGGAGCTTTCGATGGCAGGGATGATGCCTTCGGTTTCGCACAGATCCTTGAACGCGCTCATGGCTTCCTGATCAGTGGCCCAGGAATAGTTGACGCGGCCGATATCCTTGAGCCATGCATGTTCGGGGCCGACGGAGGCGTAATCCAAGCCTGCGGAGATGGAGTACGTGTCAAGGGTCTGGCCTTCGGGGTTTTCCAACAGATAGCTCTTGGCTCCTTGGAACATGCCCAGTTCACCGGTACCTGGCGCGAATCGAATGGCATGGCGACCGGATTCGGGCCCGTTACCGCCGGCCTCGTAACCGTACAGGTTTACTCGTTCGTCATCGAGGAAGGCGTTCATGATGCCGATGGCGTTGGAACCGCCGCCGACGCATGCGCAGATAGCATCGGGATGGTCGATGCCATACCAATCCTGCAGCTGCTGTTTCGCTTCCTCTCCGATGATCTTTTGGAAGTCGCGCACCATGGATGGGAACGGATGAGGCCCTGCGACCGTGCCGAGCAGATAATGGGTGTCTTTGACGTTGGTGACCCAGTCGCGCAGCGCCTCGTTGATGGCGTCCTTGAGGATGCGATCACCCAAGGTGACTTCGACGACCTCCGCGCCAACATGCGCATGCGGCAACGTTCAGCGCCTGACGGCGGGCATCGATCTGTCCCATGTAGATGCGGCACTTGAGTCCCAGCATGGCACAGACCGTGGCAGTGGCCACACCATGCTGGCCTGCACCGGTTTCGGCGATCACACGGGTTTTGCCCATGCGCTTGACCAGTAGGGCCTGTCCAAGCGCGTTGTTGATCTTGTGGGCGCCGGTGTGGTTCAGGTCTTCACGCTTGAGGAACACACGGGCATCAAGACCGGTTTTCTCCTCGAGCCTCTGCGCGAAACGAGGCGCTTCAGTCAATGGAGACGGACGTCCAACATACTGCTGGTTCAACCGCGCCAATTCCTTATGGAATTCAGGATCGGCCTTGGCTTCCGTATACACGCGTTCAAGCTCGTCGAGCGCCGTGATCAGCGCTTCCGGAACATAGCGTCCGCCAAACTGTCCGAAATATGGTCCTTCATGGCTTGCCAACGGGGTCTGTTCGGATGCCTTCACTCTTGCTCCTGCCTTTACTAATCGTTCCACTGCCTGCTCATGGTTGGCCGCGGTGGCCACGCCTTCTCCCACCAGCACCGCATCCGCGCCGGCACGGGCGTAATCCTCAAGCTCAACCGAACCGAACACACCGGATTCCGCCACGCGAATCACATCGTCCGGCAAATCCGCGGCCAGTTCGTTGTACTTGTTCACATCCACCTTGAGGTCTTTAAGATTGCGGGCGTTGATGCCAATGACCTTGGCCCCGGCATTGATGGCCCGTTGAATCTCCTCACGGGTGTGTGTTTCCACCAGCACCGTCATATTGAGGCTATGCGCGAGATCGAGCAGCGACTTGAGCTTGACGTCGTCCAATGCGGCGACGATGAGCAGCACCAGATCGGCACCATGCGCACGTGCTTCCCAAATCTGATATTCGGTAACGATGAAATCCTTGCGTAGCATGGGAATCCTCACTGCGGCGCGCACCTTGTCGAAATCTTCAAGAGAGCCAAGGAACCAACGGCCTTCAGTCAACACGGAAATCGCGCTTGCACCTCCCTGCTCGTATTCGCGGGCCAAAGCGGCCGGATCCGGAATATCGCTCAAATGGCCTTTGGATGGGGAGGCACGCTTGATCTCGGCGATGACCGGAATGCCATCCGCCTTTTTCAGCCACTGACGCGCATCGATTGGCGCTGAAGCCTCGAACGCCATCCGCTTGACCTCAGCGAGCGGCACGTTGTTTTCTCTTGATCGCTGATCCTCGACGCTCCCGCCACCAATTCATCGAGCACAGACATTACTGCTTCCTTTCACAACACAATTGAACGGTCAGAATGTGACTCACAACTGGCGAAGCTGCGCGGCGATCTGTACCGCTTCAACGCTGGCTTCGGCCTTGTTGCGAGTCTCCTGCCACTCACTGGCCGGCACGGAATCGAGGACGATTCCAGCTCCGGCCTGCACGCTCGCTTCATGGTCGCGAATGAATGCAGTTCGAATGGCGATGGCCATATCGAGGTTGCCTGAAAAATCAAAATAACCGACGGTGCCGCCGTAAATACCACGGTCGGCCGGCTCAAGTTCATCGATAATCTCGATGGCGCGCGGCTTCGGCGCTCCGGACAGCGTCCCCGCGGGGAAGGCGGAAGTGAACACGTCGAACGCCGTCATATGCGGATCGACCTGCCCGGTAACGGTTGAGCAGATGTGCATGATATGGCTGAACCGTTTGATGTCCATCAAGGAAACGACTTCGACGCTTTCCGGACGGCACACGCGGCTCAGATCGTTGCGGGCCAGATCGACCAGCATGATATGCTCGCTGCGTTCCTTCGGGTCTGCCAATAGTTCCTTGGCGAGACGTTCATCTTCCTCAGGAGTGGCGCCTCGTGGTCTGGAACCGGCAATTGGGAAAGACATGGCATGGCCGTTGTCCACCTTGATCAGTGTTTCCGGGCTGGAACCGATGACGTTGAAATCACGTCCTTGAGCATCGGTGAGTGCCATGAAATACATGTACGGGCTCGGATTGAGGGTACGCAGCACACGATACACATCAAACGGATCGGCGGGAGAATCAATATCCAGTCGCTGCGAAATGACCACTTGGAACACATCGCCATCGATGATATGGCGTTTGGCCTCTTCAACGGAACGTTCGTAATCGCTTTTCTCCGTGCGGAATCGCAGTTGGGGCTGGCCGACCGACTCGTCGAGCACATTGACCCGGGCTTCGTTTTCGACGGGTGCGGCAGCCTTGCGCTGCATATCATCCAGACGTGCCAGCGCTTCATCGTAGGCGGCATCGGCACGAGTCGGACGGTCATCGACATTCACGGCATTGGCAATCAGCCATACCGAGCCAGACACGTGGTCGACTACTGCGATGTCCGTGGCGAGAGCCAGAACGGTTTCCGGCTGTCCGGTCTCATTCGGGGCTTCGGCACGGAGCGTCGGTTCCCAATGTCGGATGGAATCCCATCCGACAGTACCAACGAGGCCACTGGTCAGATTCGGCAATCCCTCGACGTGCGGAGCTTCAATGTCTTCAGCGCGGCATGTGCCACTTCGACAACATCACCGTCGGTGGGCACTCCGACAGGCACCTGTCCCAGCCAATCGGCTTTGCCGTTGTTCGAACGCAGCTGCGCCATGGAATTCACGCCGATGAAGCTGTATCTACTCCACGCTCCGCCAAATTCAGCCGATTCGAGGATGAACGTACCGGAACGGCCTCCTGCGAGACGCTCGTAGAAGCCGACTGGGGTCAATGAATCAGCCAGCAAACGACGTACGATGGGGATGACACGGTAGCCTTGGTCGGCCAATTCATGGAACTGCTCACGGCTTGGCCATGTAGCACCCCACTTGAGGGTCTGTACGCTGCATTCGCTCACCGCTGACCCTCCTGTTCTTTGGTTCGATGGCCCACGACCACAGGCAGCTGTCCGCCTTCTTCAAAGCAGGAACGTTTGCCGGTATGGCAAGCCGCTCCCACTTGGTCAACTTCTACCAGAATGGCATCTCCATCGCAATCCAGCGCGAAGGACTTCACATACTGGGCATGTCCCGACGTATCGCCCTTACGCCAATACTCCTGCCTGGACCTCGACCAGAATGTGACGCGTCCGGTGGTGAGGGTACGTCTGATGGCTTCGTCGTTCATATAGCCGACCATCAGTACCTCTTTGGTATCGAACTGCTGGATGACGGCCGCGACCAAGCCTTTGTCATCGTGCTTGAGACGCTGTGCGATGCGCGGGTCGAGAGTGGTGGTGTTGTCGTATGCTTCGTTGGTCATGATGGTATTGCGATTCGTTGTTCAGTACTACAGGGTTGGTTTGCGTAGTTTCCGTGGTTCTATTCAGCGTACGGTGTATCCGGCTGCTTGATGGCGTCTTTGACTTCACCGATGGTGACTTTGCCGTAATGGAAAATCGAGGCAGCGAGCACGGCATCGCGCCCGCCTCGATTGCCGGCGGAAAATCCGAGGCTTTGCCGGCGCCGCCAGAAGCGATAATCGGGATTTTGACTTCCTTGCGGACAGCTTTGATCATCTCCAGATCGAAGCCTTGTTGGGTGCCATCGGCATCCATTGAATTAAGGAGAATCTCCCCCGCACCAAGTTCTTGGGCGCGCTTGACCCACCAAATGGCGTCAATGCCAGTGGATTTGCGCCCGCCCATGGTGGTGACTTCGAAACCTGACTGCGTATGTCGTTCTCCCTGTTCGCGACGTGCATCGACGGACAGCACAAGCACCTGATTGCCGAATCGTTCGGCGACACGACTGATGAGGTAGGGTCATTGATGGCCGCGGTGTTGACGCCGACCTTATCCGCACCGCAACGAAGCAGGGAATCGACGTCTTCAGGTACGTACGCCGCCGCCGACAGTCAGTGGAATAAAAATCTGTTCGGCGGTGCGGCTCACCACATCGACCATGGTCTGCCTATGGGAGCTTGACGCCGTCACATCAAGGAACGTCAGTTCGTCCGCGCCCTGGCGGTAGTATTCCGCGGCGAGTTCGACCGGGTCTCCTGCATCGCGAAGATTCTCGAAATGCACGCCTTTGACCACTCGTCCCGCATCGACATCAAGACATGGAATGACTCGGACCGCCAGTGACATGCTGCTCTACTCCTTCACGCATAACGGTTGCAATGATTGCAAGAGTAACCGCAATACGTTACGTCGGTTCATGCGGATTCCGAGTAGCGGACAGAACCGGGCCTTTCGGAGGAATCAGTCACGTTCTTTGGCTGCAAGCTGTCCGCATGCGCCATCAATGTCCTGTCCTCTGGTATCACGCAGCGTGGCTGTGATGCCAGCGTTATGGAGAATCTCAAGGAATCTACGCTCGTCTTCTGGTTTGGACGCGGTCCACTTCGATCCCTCGATCGGATTGAGCGGAATCGGATTGACATGCGCCCAATCATCTCCATAGTGGTTCAGACGCTTCGCCAGCAATTTGGCATGTTCCGCCTGGTCGTTGATGCCGCGCATCAAAGCGTATTCGATGCTGACTCGCCGTTTGGAAGCCAGATAATAATCATGCGCAGCGTCGAGCACCTGTTTGGTGTTGAAACGCTTGTTCATGGGCACAAGTTCATCGCGCAATTCATCGCTCGGCGCGTGCAGGGATACTGCGAGACGTACTGGGATGCCTTCTTCGGCCAGTTTCCTGATGCCAGGCACCACGCCAACGGTGGAAACCGTGATGTTACGTGCGGAGATGCCGAAGCCTTCGGGAGGCATGGAACTAATTTGGCGGACTGCACTCAAGACGGATTTATAGTTGCCCATTGGTTCGCCCATGCCCATGAACACGATGTTGCTCAGTCGTCCGGAGCCTCCGGCCACTTCACCGTCACGCATGGCCTTCGCGGCCACACGAACCTGCTCAACGATTTCACCTGCGGACATGTTCCTGGTCAGTCCCAGTTGTCCAGTGGCGCAGAATGGGCAACCCATGCCGCAGCCGACCTGGCTGGAAATGCAAAGCGTGGTTCTGGTGGGATAACGCATCAATACGGATTCGATCAGCGACCCATCAAACAGGCGCCACAACGTTTTGATGGTGGTGCCTCCATCGGCGACTTGGCGTGTCACCTCATGGATGAGTTCCGGGAAGAAAGCTTCAGCCGCGTCGGAGCGTCTTGCCGCCGGAAAATCGGAAAATTCTTCCGCATTGACATCGAAATGGCCATAGTAATGATTAGCCAGCTGTTTGACCCTGAATTTCGGCAATCCAAGTTCCTTGGCCTTACCGATACGTTCCTCTTCGGACATATCGGCGAAATGCAGTGGCGGCTTGCCACGGCGGGCATGGTCTTTCGACAGCACATCCCGGAAGGCGCCCGAAGTGCCTCCAGGAGTGATGCCTGTTTCCGGCTGATCATTCATGGAATTCACGGTTATTGGCCCTTTCTCACATTCCGGTGGCCCACAGGAGCACGCACACGAAAGGAGCGCACAGGAGGATGGAGTCGACACGATCCATCACTCCGCCATGACCTTTAAGCAGATGGCCCATATCCTTAATACCAATGTCACGCTTCAGCATGGAAGCGCATAGGTCGCCGAAGGTTCCGGCTATACCGATCATGAAACCAGCGACAATAGGCACCCACCATCGAACCGTCCAAACGGATGGCTCGTAAGTGCAAAACATCACCACAAAAGAACCGGCCATGGCGAACAAGATGGATCCTGCCAGGCCCTCCCATGATTTCTTCGGTGAGATACGGGGACTGAGTTTATGTTTGCCAAGCCATGCACCTGCAAACAGACCACCGGTGTCACTCAGCGCGGGCATGAAGACAAGCATGATGGCATGTGCCACCGGATGACCGTTGAACGTCAACGGCATGATCAGGCAGGAGGCAAGCAGCGGAATGTACAGAACGGTGAACATGGAGACTGCCACATGGCTCAGTCGGCTGTGGCGCACTTCACCCTGTTCATGATTGAACGACGATTCGAGACGAGCACCTGCATCGGTGTGCGACAGTTTGTCCGCCACGGCCAGGGAAAGCCGACTGCCGAACGTCACCTTGGCACTTGCGGCGATCGCTACAAGCAGCAAGGAGGCCAGTACACAGACCGTCATAGCCACAATATGATGCTTGCTGTAGTAGGTGGCCAGCAAAGTCACCGCGGAACATGCCCACAGCGCCACCACGGGAATATGCAATCCCGCGGTGGCGAAATCGACGCGCAGCTCCCACAATGCGAGCACCATGAACAGCACGACAAGATAGACGAACAAATCAACGCTGATCAACAGGCATGCCAAGATGATGGCGATCAGGACGACCGCCGTGGCGATGGCCTGCGGCATGTTGCGTCCGGTTTTCTTGTTGATGGCGTTAATGGCCTCTTCGGCTTCTTTTTCGCGTTGCTCCTGTTTTTCCATCGTGGTCTCTCCTGTGGTACCGTGCGTCGATTGATGATTATGGAGATTCGAAGGAATCAGACCTCCATGATCTCCTTCTGCTTGGTTTCCAGCAGAGCGTCAAGCTCGTCGGTGGTCTGCTTGGTGACCTTGTCGAGTTCCTTGAGCAGACGATCGCCTTCGTCCTCGCCCATGTCGCCGTCTTTGATGGCCTTGTCAAGGGATTCCTTGGCCTTGCGACGAATGTTGCGCACCGCGACCTTGCCGTCTTCAGCCTTGCCCTTGGCAATCTTGACGTATTCCTTGCGACGCTCTTCGGTCAGCTCCGGCATGGTCAGGCGAATGACGTTGCGTCGCGACGGGGGCTGGCTCCGAGATCGGAATCACGAAGCGCCTTCTCCACGGCGTTGGCCTGGGACGCATCGAAAGGAGTGACCGCCAAGGTGCGCGGCTCCGGAACACCGATGGTGGCAACGGCCTTCAGCGGGGTCGGTGCGCCGTAATAGTCAACGGTGATGCCGTTAAGCAGCGCCGGATTCGCACGACCGGTGCGAATACCGGAGAAGTTCTCCTTGGTGGATTCCACGGACTTGGCCATCTGCGCCTTGGCCTGATCGACGATAGTTGCCATTGTTTGCTCCTTTAATATTGTTGGTTTAATCGATATTCGGCTTTGAATGTCGTCACTCGGCGAGGGTGGATTCCGCGGTGGAAACCATGGTGCCGATCTCCTCGCCCAGCAAAGCCTGGGTCACATTGCCGGCGCCCTCGAGTCCGAAGACGCGGATGCGCTGCTTGTTGTCCCGCGCCATGGAAAGCGCCGCAGCATCCATGACCGCAAGATTGTCGACCAATGCACGGTTATAGCTCAGCGTGGCGAAGCGCTTGGCGTTCTCGTCTTTGCGCGGATCGGCAGTGTATACGCCGTCCACGCCGTTCTTGCCCATCAGCACCTCATCGCAGTGGATTTCCAGAGAACGCTGGATGGACACGGTGTCAGTGGAGAAATACGGCATGCCTGCTCCGGCGCCGAAAATCACCACGCGTCCCTTTTCCAGATGACGAATGGCCTTAAGCGGAATGTACGGCTCGGCGACCTGTCCCATGGTGATGGCGGTTTGCACGCGCGTGGCCTGTCCCTCCTGCTCGAGGAAATCCTGCAGAGCGAGGCAGTTCATCACCGTTCCCAGCATGCCCATATAGTCGCCGCGGGAACGATCGATGCCGGCCTGCTGCAGTTCGGCGCCACGGAAGAAGTTGCCGCCACCAACAACGATGGCGACCTGCACACCTTGCTTGACCGCGGGAACGATTTCCTCCGCAATACGACGAACGACGGTGGTGTCGATGCCGACTTTGCCTCCGCCGAATGCCTCTCCGGACAGCTTGAGCAGTACCCTGCGGGGATTGTCGCCAGTGTTTTCGCCAGTCATGAAATGCCTTTCTTACCCGAAAACCCATGAAATTTACCGTTTTCAAGACTATCGGCAAACACAGACACCAAAAACACGATGGGGTTTAGTGCAAAAAAAATGTCCGCAATCCTGTTGGATTGCGGACATTGGAGATATGCCAAGCCCACGTTCGAAAGCGTGAGCTCAATTCACATCAGATTCACTCGGCGTCGCCCTTGCCGACCTCCACACGAGCGAAGGAAAGCGCGGTTCCCCCGACTTCCTTGAACAGGTCGCCGACGGTCTTGGACGGATCCTTGACGTACGCCTGCTCAAGCAGCACGGTCTCCTTGTAGAATGCGCCGAGACGGCCTTCCACGATCTTCGGAGCGATCTTCTCGATCACGGCCTCCGGCTTGCCCTTGCTCTTGAGCTCCTCCGTGGTCTTCTCGGTGGCCACGCGACGCTCGGATTCCAGCACATCAGCCGGAACATCCTCGCGGGTCAGCCACTGGGCGCCCATCGCGGAAATCTGCAGAGCGGCTCATGAGCCACAGCAGCGCCGGCTTCATCGGTGGCAATCATGGCCACGATGCTCGGCGGCATCTCAGCGGACTTCTTGTGGGCGTAGACCTCGACATGCGGGCCCTCGACCTTGGCGAACTGGCCTACCTTGACGTGCTCACCGAACAGAGCAGCGGCTTCCTCGACGGCTTCCTTCACGGTGGTGTCACCGGAGGCTGCTGCCAGAACCTCATCCACGGAGGATGCTTCGGCCTTGACGGCGTCATCGAGCACGCTACCGGCGAATTCCACGAACTTCGGGGTCTTGGCCACGAAGTCGGTCTCGGAGTTCAGCTCGACCGCATAGCCGGTCTGGCCGTTGGCGGATTCGACAACGGTGGAGGCGATGGTGCCTTCCTGAGCCTTGCGGCCTTCACGCTTGCCAGCGGCCTGGATGCCCTTGGCGCGGATGATTTCCTTGGCGCGAGCCACATCGCCTTCGGCTTCGGTCAGGGCCTTCTTGACGTCCATCATGCCGGCGCCGGTTTCCTCGCGCACCTGCTTGATCAGAGCTGCAGTGATTGCTGCCATTGATTTGTCTCCTCTGAAAATTTGGTGATGCCCCGATGATGGGAGGCATAGCACCTCCCATCATAGAGCATGGTCTCACTCGGCCTTGGTTTCGCCTTCAGCCTCAGCCGGGGCTTCAGCTGCCGGAGCGCCCTCGGTGAGGAGCTCCTTTTCCCAAGCAGCCATCGGCTGCTCGGCTTCGCCTTCGGCCTTGGCGGCCTTGCCGGAACGCTCCAGCAGACCTTCGGCCACTGCGTCAGCCATGAGGCTGGTCAGCAGTTCGATGCCGCGGATGGCGTCATCGTTGGCGGCGATCGGATACTCAACGGATTCCGGATCGGCGTTGGTGTCGACGATGGCGACAACCGGAATGCCCAGCTTGTGGGCTTCCTCGACGGCCAGAGCTTCCTTGTTCACATCGACCACGAACATGGCGGACGGGGTGCGGTTCATGTTGCGGATACCGCCCAGCTGCTTAGCCAGCTTGTCCTTCTCACGCTCGAGGAGCAGCAGCTCCTTCTTGGTCAGACCGGAGCCGTGCACGTCGGTGAAGTCCATTTCCTCAAGTTCCTTGAGGCGGGAGACGCGCTTGGACACGGTCTGGAAGTTGGTCAGCATGCCGCCGAGCCAACGCTCGGAGACATACGGCATGTTCACGCGGGTGGCCTGAGCGGAAACAGCTTCCTGAGCCTGCTTCTTGGTGCCGACGAACAGCACGGTGCCGTTGTGGGCAACAGTGGCCTTGATGAAGTCGTAGGCCTTGTCGATCATGTCGAGCGACTTGAACAGGTTGATGATGTGGATGCCGTTGCGCTGGGTGAGGATGAACTGCTTCATCTTCGGGTTCCAACGACGGGTCTGGTGGCCGAAGTGCAGGCCTGCCTTCAGCATGTCGCTCATAGTGATCTGAGCCATGGTATTGCTACCTCTTTCTTTGTCGGTTCTTGCCTGGTCATGCGTTCCTGCGTGCAGCCAATGCCTTGCAGGCATCAGCCGACCGACACAGGTCGTCGCGAGCATGACGCGAATTGGTTGCGCACCGGTTGACAATAATTGGGCGGTTTGAAGCACTCGCGGCAGCGCTTCTCACCAAATTGGCGCACAAATATTAAAAATACCATGGGCACGTCTTTCTGACGTGGCCCCATGGTTGAATCGTCGTTCGCTGTTTCGATCACTTGCGATGGGTGCGCATGTAACGCATCGCCTCGCGGCGTTCTTCCTTTTCCAGACGATCAAGATAGACGTGACCGTCCAAATGATCAGTCTCGTGCTGCAGCATGCGGCCCATGATGCCATGACCTTCCAACACTACCGGCTTGCCGTCCAGATCAATGCCCCGCACGCGAGCATAATCGGCGCGACGAGTCTTGTACCACAATCCTGGAACGGAAAGGCAGCCTTCATCGCCATATTGCTCTCCGCTGGTCTCCTCCAACACCGGGTTAAGCACATAGCCGATTTTGCCGTCGATATTGTAGGAAAACGCACGCAGACTCACACCGATTTGGTTGGCGGACAACCCGGCGCGTCCCGGGTCATCAACGGTATCCAACAAATCCTGCACCAGATGGCGCACCGCGGGCGTGATCTCCTTGATGGGATCGCATGGGGTGCGCAGCACTGGATCAGGTACGACTCGAATCTCACGGATTGCCAAAATTAACGCTCCTCGTTGTTCTTGGTTGCGGAAGGCTCGACGGACGGTGCCGTCTCGTCATCCGGTTCATCGGACTGCTTCTTGATTCTCTCCTGCATGGTATCAAATGCCTGCCGAACCTTCGGGCTGACGGATTCAGAAGCCTGCCGCATGCTTTCCGACGCCTGCTTGACGGTTTCGGTGGTGCGGTCGAGAATCTGGACGGTCTTCGGCAACGGCCTGTTGGAGGGTTTTGGCGCGTAAATCACGTTTTCGATGACGTCTGCGTAGCGCTGCAGCACCTTGGGACGAACAACTTTCAGGCTTGCCGTCAAGGTGCCGTCCTGTTGGTTGAATTCCTCATCGAGAATCTCGAATTTTCGTACGGATTCCGCACGGGAAACGTTCGCGTTGGCCTTTTCGACATACTGCTGCACGAAAGCGCGCACGGCATCGTTTTCCGCTACCTGCTTCATGGACATACCGGCATCAAGACTCTGCTGGGAAAGCCAAGAACGAGTCATATCAGGATCCAGTTCAATCAAAGCGCTGATGAACGGCTTGCCATCGCCAATGACCACAGCATGGGACACGATAGGACAGGTGTCGATGATGTCCTCCATCGGGGCGGGGCTGACGTTCTTGCCTCCGGCTGTGATGATGATGTCCTTCTTGCGGCCGGTGATATACACGAATCCATCATCGTCGATGGCCCCCAGATCGCCGGTCCTCAGCCAACCATCAGGCATTTTGACTTCAGCGGTCTTCTCAGGATTCTTGTAGTAGCCAAGAAAAACATTGGGCCCATGACCTGCAGCTCGCCATCATCATCGGTGCGCACACCCATACCCGGCCCGGGCTTACCAACGGAACCGACGCGATTCGCATTTTGCCAGTTGACGATCATCGGAGCCGCGGTTTCCGTCATACCGTACCCCTGAATGAACGTGATGCCATCCATGCCATTGAAGAAGTGGGCAAGGTCGACGTTCAGCGGGGCGCCGCCGCATGCCAGATATTTCAGGTTCGGACCAAGCGCGGAACGAATGGACTTGCCGACGACGGACATGAAGAAGGAATGCTCGGCTCGGGCCACCATCGAATGATGTCCCCCGTCCTGCTCGTCCTTGGACCATTGCACGAAATGATCGAACGCCTTGGCGAAGACCCTGCCGCGAATACCCGCACCGGCCTTCTGCGAGGCAGCGTTGTACACTTTTTCGAACACACGTGGCACGCCAAGCAAATACGTCGGTTTGAAACTGCGCAGATCGGCGAGCAGATGCTTGGCTCCAGGCAGATAGCCGACCACGCCTTGTCCGCCAATCGCCACGTATTGGATATAGCGGGCGAAGCAGTGCGCCAACGGCAGGAACAGCATCAACCTGTTGGGCTGGTACAGCATCTCGTCAAGAATGATGTAGCCATTGAGCACGATATGCGTGAAGTTGCGATGGGACAGCATCGCACCCTTCGGACGTCCCGTGGAGCCCGATGTGTAAACGATGGTGAGCATGTCGTCCGCCTTGATCCGGGCAATGACCTGATCAAGGGTATCGTCATCGACGCCCTCTCCGAAATCGGCGACCGCGTCAAGACCGTCCGCTTTGAAATTGAACACGTAACGCAGCCCTTCATGCATGTCACGAATCTGTTCGAGCGTCTGCGTGTGGACGGAATCTCCAGCGAAGGCAATAACCGGCTCCACCTCTTCCACGATGGAAGCGGCCTGCTTGGCCGAATCGGTTTCATAAATCGGAACGCTTACCGCGCCGATGGCCGCGCATGCGAAATCGACCACACCCCACTCGTAACAGGTGGGAGAGTAAATGACCACCATGCTTCCGGCTTTGACTCCAAGACCGATAAGGCCCTTCGCCACGGCGCGCACACGAGCGAGCATCTGGCCTGCCGTCACATCATGCCATTGCCGAGTCTCATCATCCTGCCATTGTGCGATAAGATCATCCGGATTCTTCTGCGCACGACGCGACAGCAACGCATATACCGTGTCATCATCCGTGGTGCTGTAGGCCGGCTCTGGTACAAATTCTCTCAACATGGTTCTCTATAGTAGTTCCCGTATGCTTAAGGCACGCTGAAAGCCCTTGGCATCGACTGCGAACATCGACGCCAAGGCTTTTTGCAGATTCCTACCGTATCATCGCATCAATGCGATCACCCGAAATCAGCCAAGACGCACTTCCACGTGGAGCCTTTGAGCCTGAATGCGGTGTTGCATCTCAACCGCGTTTCGCCGATGTTGAGCAAAGCCGCACATTCGAATTTCGTGGTCGAAGTCAACCAGCCGTTAATGGCGGACACGTTGATGGGAAGCAGACCAATCTTGGCATATAGATTTGCGTCTTCCTTCATATAATGGCCTATTATGGAAGCTGCGATTTTAAGCCTACGCATACAGTCCTCCGTTAGAATACGCTCTACATGCGCCGGCTTTTGCCGACCACGGAAGATGTCGATGGCATCGCACGACATGCGCGCGCCCAATAACGCCAAGGAATAGGCTTGCTTCGCGTCCCACGGTGTGGAATCGGACCGGATAACATGGAAGGGCACCCGCATGCCGGATAATTGTGTTTCCAAAAACCCATCATATGAAGGAAGCTTCTCGACGGATTTTCCTATGCACTGCAGCCATTGGCCATTGTTTTCCGCTTCTTTAAGACCGACATACGAATCAGGGTCTGACGGTGGGATTTCGTCAGGCTCATTGCCTTCTATCTCCTTGTCGTCTTCCGGCTCCCGCTCAGAGCCGGACTGCCATTCCGGAGGTGAAACGCCATCGTCAGATAAGTCGTCCATTGCCATGGATCCCTCATTTCTTTACCTATTTAATGTCATCCAACTCTCTTCACTGAGAAGGACCAAAAACATTAATACATAAAGACAACCCCCCGTCAAGTCGACGGAGGGATTGTGGATAACTTTTTTTATCCACAGGACGAAGCTATCTGATCAGTGGCTCGAAGCGACCGTAACCGGACAACGTTGGAAGCTCTTCAAATCGACATAACCGGTCGTGGCCATGGCTCTGCGAAGCGCCCCAACAAAATTGGTGGTTCCGTCGGCGTTATGGCTCGGGCCGAACATGACCTCCTGCAAGGAACCTACGGTGCCCACGTTAGTGCGGAATCCGCGCGGCAACGTCTGGTGGCGGGCCTCGGCGCCCCAATGCATGCCTTTGCCAGGAGCCTCGGAGGCGCGTGCCAGAGGCGAGCCCAGCATCACCGCATCGGCGCCCAGCGCGAATGCCTTGACGAAGCTGCCGGAATCACCCATACCGCCGTCGGCAATCACCTGCACATAGCGTCCGCCCGATTCGTCCATGTAATCGCGGCGGGCCTCGGCGACATCGGCGATGGCTGTGGCCATCGGCGCGTGCACTCCAATCGTGTTGCGGTTGGCGGATACCGCACCGCCACCGAAGCCGACAAGCACGCCAGCGGCTCCCGTGCGCATCAAATGCAACGCAGCCGTGTAGTTGGCCGCGCCGCCAACAATGACGGGGACATCCAGGTCATAGATGAATTTCTTAAGGTTCAGGGGCTCATGGTCCTTGGAGACATGCTCCGCCGACACCACGGTGCCACGAATGACAAACAGATCGACACCGGCCTCAAGCACGGTGGAATAATAATCCTGCGTACGCTGCGGAGACAGCGCGCCGGCTACGGTGACGCCGGCATCACGAATCTCATGCAGACGTTCGACGATGAGTTCCGGCTTGATCGGCTCAGCGTAAATCTGCTGGATGCGTTCGGTGGCCTTGTCCGCAGGCAGCTGCGCGATTTCGTCCAGCAGCGGCTGGGGATCGTCATAGCGGGTCCACAATCCTTCTAGGTCAAGCACGCCAAGCGCGCCCATCTTGCCCATGGCGATGGCCGTGGCCGGGCTGGTCACGGAATCCATCGGGCGCGATGACCGGCACGTCGAATTCATAGGCGTCGACCTGCCAAGAGGTGGACACATCCTGAGGGTCACGGGTACGACGGGAGGGAACGATGGAGACATCGTCCAGCGAATAGGCCAGACGGCCCTTCTTGCCCAAACCGATTTCAATTTCCTGAGACATGGTTTCAAGGCTAATGCTCAGCTATGACAGTGCCTTCGCGCGTGTCCCCACGGTTTTGGACATTTCCATACGGAATTAACACACATGTAATAAGACGGAACCCATCACCTTCAATTCCGACAGGGAGGACAAACCATGGCCAAAATCAAGGTCGAAGGCAAAGTCGTCGAACTCGACGGCGACGAGATGACCCGTGTCATCTGGAAAGACATCAAGAACCGTCTGATCCTGCCGTACCTCGACGTGGATTTGGATTATTACGATCTGGCATCGAAAACCGCGACGCCACCGACGATCAGGTGACCGTCGACGCGGCGAAGGCCATCCAGCGCGAACATGTCGGCGTCAAATGCGCCACCATCACCCCGGACGAGGCACGCGTCAAGGAGTTCGGCCTCAAGAAGATGTGGAAGTCCCCCAATGGTACCATCCGCAACATTCTCGGCGGCACCATCTTCCGCGAGCCGATCGTCATGAGCAATGTGCCTCGCCTGGTCCCGGGATGGACCAAGCCGATCGTCGTGGCACGTCACGCCTTCGGAGACCAGTACAAAGCCACTGATTTCAAGGTTCCGGGAGCCGGCACCCTCACCGTAACCTTCACTCCGGAAGACGGCTCCGAGCCGATTGAGCACGTCGTTTACAATTATGGCCCTGACGGCGGAGTTGCCAGGTGCAATACAACGTGAACGATTCCATCCGAGGTTTCGCACGCGCCTGCTTCAACTATGGTCTGATGCGCGGCTATCCGGTGTACCTGTCCACCAAGAACACGATTCTCAAGGCGTACGACGGCCAGTTCAAGGATACGTTCGCCGAGGTGTTCGAAAACGAATACAAGGACAAGTACGAGGCGGCTGGCCTGACCTACGAGCACCGACTCATTGATGACATGGTGGCAAGCTCCCTCAAGTGGCATGGCGGCTATATCTGGGCTTGCAAGAACTACGATGGCGACGTGCAGTCGGATTCCGTCGCACAGGGATTCGGCTCCCTTGGCCTAATGACCTCCGTGCTGATGACTCCCGACGGGCAGACCGTCGAAGCCGAAGCCGCGCACGGCACCGTGACCCGCCATTATCGCCGTTGGCAGAAGGGTGAAAAGACCTCGACCAATCCGATCGCCTCCATCTTCGCATGGACCGGCGGTCTGAAGCATCGCGCCGACCTTGACAACACTCCGGAAGTCAAGCATTTCGCCGAAACTTTGGAGAAAGTCATCATCTCCACCGTCGAAGGCGGACAGATGACCAAGGATCTGGCCATGCTCATCGGACCGGACCAGCCTTGGCTCGATACCGAGGGTTTCATGAACGCCCTCGACGAGAATCTGGCAAAGGCTCTGGCAGAGTAATCTATCTGAGCTGTCAAAAAGCCCGTATGCGCAATCACACACGCGTACGGGCTTTTTGACGTCCGGATATTACAATCGATGGTCAGTATAAGGAACGTCTATTCTTCCGCAAAGGACATGGCATGATTCTGCATCGCACAATCCCGGCGAAACGTCTGCTCGCTCTGCTGGCATCGGTCTGCATGGCAACAGCCATGGGGCCTGCTCGCCCAACGGTGATTCGCAATCGCAGCAACAGCCGTCATCACAATCCAGCGCAACAGCCGATGCCGGCAATGTGGCGATTTTCGCTCCGACAGACAGCATCACCATCTCTCAACAGACGCCATTGAGCAAATGGGAAAAACTCGTTCCCGAAATCGTGTCCTCGTTGAAACGGACCGGTGTCAAAAGCGGCGACATCACCGTGAAAACCGCTTCGAACCTCGACAAACAAAGTCAAAGCGTCCAAGACTATGTGGTGAATCACATCAACGGAACCGAGCATTCGTCCACGAAAGCCAAAACCACCTTGGTGGTGGCGCCTGTCGCCGAGATGCCGGAATCCGACAGGCAATACGGCGACTATGCACGGCATGATATCACGTGGAACTCCGACGCGTCGGATGAGGACGAACAGGATTATGCGCAATCAGCGCAACGGCTGGTTTCGGCGTTGCAGCTTGCGCAGAATGAAGGAATGAAGGTCGTTCTGATCTCCAATACGCTTCAAGGGTATGCGCCGGACGTGTACGTGCCGATGACCACGGCCGAGCAGATTGGAGAACTGCAAGCCAAAGAGCTCGTCAACAAGCTCGAGCTCGACAAGGCATCGTCCGATGCCCCCAAGCAAATCGAGGTACTACTCCCCTACGACGCGGCCGACGGACATGATGCCAAAACGGACACGTCCTTCGCCCAGAACATGTTCAAAGGCATCTGGAAAGTGCTCGAACCGTATTTCAAGGACGGCAAAGCGGCATCTCCTTCCGAGACGCTCACCGTTTCGACCACCAAGGATGACTGGCGGTCCGTGGCATTCGATTCGTCAAAAGCCGAACAAATCAAATCGGTGCTTGCCGAACGTCTCGACGCGGACAAGGACGATTCGCACCCTGTCCACCTTGATGGCGTCATCTCCTGCAACGACTATGTGGCGAAGAACATCGCCGACGAGTTGGACAAACTCGGCTACACAGGTTCCTCAGCCGATATCAACCTTCCATCTCAATTTCCGGCATCGTGGACAGCATCACGGGCAAAAAAGACCTGAAACGGCAGGCAGTGCCTGACCCTGCGAAGACGTCGTCATCGGATGACGACAGCGATTCCGATAACAAGGAAAACGCAAAATGGCCGATCATCACCGGCTATGGGGCCTATATCAGTTCCATGCCGAACATCGTCAACGGCAAGCAATGGATGACCGCCATGGAGAACCGCAAGGCGTTGGCCGATGACATCGCGCAGACATGCGTGCGACTGAACACTTCGGGCAAACTTTCCAAACTCGGTTTCATCCGTTCCGCAACGGTCGAGGGGAAGAAAATTACGACCATCCATGAGGAGACATTGGCGATCAGCGCCGACAATCTCAAGAAAACGCTGATTGAACCCGGCTACATTTCGCTGGCGGATGCGGGCCTATGATTCTTCCGGGATTCTTCCGGATATGGTGGGGGCCGATGGCATCACTCGGATGTCACCGGCCCCCACCATATTTCGAACATCATTCGGCGTGAGCCTCCGGCTTCCTCGGCACGTAGATGACCTTGTCGATCAACGTCCGGTAATGTTCGACACTGCCTGCCTGCGGGCCTTCATGCTCGGCGTGACCAAACCGTTCTCCTCAGTGAACTCGTCGGGAACGATTTCGAACTTGCGGATTGATTCGGCACGTGAGGCGAGCTCATTGGCTTTGTTGACGGCACGCTCCACTTCCGCACGCACAATGGGGTTCTTCGAGGCTTCATCCAAATCAGCGACCTGTTCCGCTCCCTTGGATTCCAGCCATAGGTTCGTCTCCGCCAAATCAAGGGAGATGATTGCGGCGATGAATGGCTTGCGATCGCCGATCATGACGCATTGGCTCACCACCGGCGAAGTCATGATGGATGCTTCCATCTCGCATGGGGAGACGTTCTTGCCGCCTGCGGTGATGATGAGATCCTTCTTACGCCCGACGATGGAAACGAAGCCGTCATCATCAATGGAGCCGAGATCACCGGTATGCAGCCATCCATCGACAATTTGCTGCTTGGTAACGTCAGGATTGTTGTGGTATCCGGCGCATACGGCAGGGCTCTTTATGCACAGCTCCCCTTCTTCGTCGACCCCCATGGTCACGCCTTGCAGAGGCAAGCCGATGGTGCCGATCTTGTAGCCTTCGGTCGGATTGACGCTCGAGGGGGCGCACGTTTCGGTCATGCCGTAGCCTTCCAATAGCGGCAGACCGACACCGTTGAAGAAATGCGCGATAGAGGAATCAAGCGGCGCTCCGCCGGAGACCGCATACTCGACGTGGCCGCCGAACACTTCCATGATTGACGAATACACCAGCTTGTTGTACAGGGCATGTTTTGCGTTCAGCGCGAGTGGAATGCTCCCACCGGACTGCTGAGCATGCGACCAATCGTATGCCGTCTGGGTGGCGTCAGCGAAAACACGTCCCTTGAAACCGGCTCCGGCCTTCTGCGAGGCCGCATTGTAGATCTTTTCGAAAATCCGCGGCACGGCGAGGATGAACGTCGGTTTGAACGCCTTGAAATCGGCGAGAATGGTCTTCAGATTGCTGGACAGACCGAGTGAAACGTTTCCGGCAAAGCAGAAGAACTGCATGTATCGGGCGAATACATGGGCGAGCGGCAGGAACAGCAGCAGTCGACGATTCGGTTTCATGGCGATGTCCGGCATGGAGTTGACGCCGGAATAGGTGATGAACACGAAATTGGCATGCGTCAGTTCAACGCCTTCGGGGTGCCAGTGGATCCCGACGTATATACGATGGTGGCTAGATCGGAGCCTTTGACCGCTTGTTCACGTTCAAGGAATTCGGCGTCGGAGACCGCGCGGCCGTATTCGATGATCGTGTCAATTGCACCAAGTCCGATGACGTACACGTCGCCAAGATCCGGGCACTGATCACGGACGGATTCGATTTTGTCGCGCTGGAAATCATCCTCAGCGAACGCCATCTTGACATTGGCATCATTGAAAATCATCTTCACCTGCGCCGGCGAATTCGTTTCATAGACCGGAACGGTAAGGGCGCCGATGGACATGATGGCCACATCAAGCGCGGTCCACTGCCAGCAGGTATGCGCGATAATGGATACCGAATCTCCAGGCATTACGCCACGAGCGATAAGTCCTTTGGCGAGGGCGACGACCTTGTTTTTGAACTCCGCAGCGGTGAACGCCACCCATTCGCCCTGAGCGTTCTTGTATTCGACAAGATTGTCGCCAGGAGTGCGTTCCACACGCTCCTCAAGTACTGAGAAGATGTTTTTGTCCGAGTCAATTCCCTGTTCCAAAGGGCGCGTGTATTCCTTGATCATAAGCTTCTCGCTCCTCGAAATCTAATGTACAGACAGCATCATAGCCGGAATACCGCACTTTTTCTTTAAGGCCACGACCCCAGGACAACGACAACACCCGTGGATATGGCCGTTACAACGGTTTCAGTTCAACCCGCATCGGCCTCACTCTGCCCGACGGATCCGCATAATCACGTCCTCCGCTCTTGAGGCCCCAATGCAGGCATCCATCGGCGCAATGTTCCGAGCCACCTTCAACACGAGCGAAACGCTCCCCCTTGGCGATGACGGCCCCGACCGGTCGCGTAGTGACCGCGGGTTCAAACGTCGACGTCAGGCTTCCCGTTTCCGCACCGTGGCGAAGCGTTACCACGGATTTGCCCGCCACTTTGCCACTGAAGGCGACCACACCATCCGCGGGCGCGATGATGGCGTCTTGCGGCCGTGCACGCAAATCAAACCGCGATGCCAGGCAACCATTGTTTAGCCGGCGCATCATATTCGCCGATTACTTGCGCGTGCTCCAAAGGCCACTGCATTGATGTGCGGCATGCCGCTTGTGCGACTTCATGCGCCACGTCATCAGCCGATTGCGCGTATGCCGACGCCGTAGGTTGCGCGCAGCATATCGTGAACGCGATGTTCGCCAATACGCATACGGCCATCGCCGCGGCGCACCGGTGCCGGTTGCGCTTGTCAATGTCATCGGACATCTTATTGTGTCGAACACGACGACGGTATTCCCATTTGTTCATGAGGCCTCCTGTGGTCCGCGTCTCTATCGGGGAATCGATATCATGGCACGTTCGAAGACCGCCCGTCGACTTGGAACGACCTTGTGGTCGGAGAACAACACTTATCCACAGATGCCGGGCGTGTCGCGCCATGACATGCCAAAACGCCACCGAACGTGGCATACGATGGGACGCATGAGTGACAACACTACGCAACGCAAGGCATTGCAGCAGTTGGAGAGCGAGCCGTCCGAGGAACGCATCGCCTACTACCGCAAGCCATTCATGGTGCTATGGGCCGCCATTCAGGAGGTTCAAGCGAGCTGCAGGACGATTACACGCTTTCACCCGAATTGTCCCAGTTATGGTTGGCGAGCAAATACGGCAGGTTTCGGATTCGCTAGTGGATCGGCTCGCGGAAATCGCCGTGGCGCATGGCGAGTCAAAATCGAATGTGGCACGTGCGGCCAACGCAAGTCCCGACAACGTCATACGTCGCTTCCCTCGACTCAAGGCTGATGCGGCACACGACCGCACACTCATTGACGACGTGCTCGATTCGTTGGAATAGCAGCGAAAAGTTCTTATGGAAACAAAAAAGCCCTTGGAAAACCAAGGGCTAAAAAGCTCCTGCGACTGGGCTTGAACCAGTGACCGTTCGATTAACAGTCGAATGCTCTGCCAACTGAGCTACGCAGGAATATGTTCCGGAGTACCCGAAACTGCGCTCCTGCGACTGGGCTTGAACCAGTGACCGTCCGATTAACAGTCGGATGCTCTGCCAACTGAGCTACGCAGGAATGTTCCCACCGGAAGACTTAGCTTCCGTGCACAAGTCACATATATTACACGAATCAGCCATTTACGCAAATCATACGTATCACAGCGTGTCGCAACGTCACCATTCAAGCTCTTCGATATCCATCGGATGCTCGTTGACCTCAATCGATGACACACGTCCATCATGCATGCGAATTACACGGTCCGCAATCGGCGCAATCGCAGAATTATGCGTCACGATCACCACTGTCGCGCCCTTCTTGCGGCTCATGTCCTGCAGAATGCGGAGCACTTGCTTGCCGGTGTTGTAGTCAAGCGCGCCGGTCGGTTCGTCACACAGCAGAATCTTCGGATTCTTCGCCACCGCTCGAGCGATCGCCACACGCTGCTGCTCGCCGCCCGACAACTGCGCGGGAAAATTGTCGACGCGGTCCGCAAGCCCTACGTCGGCGAGCGCCTGTCGGGCGTCTTGTGCGTCGGGAACGATTTGTGAGGCGAGTTCTACGTTTTCGCGTGCGGTGAGGTTGGCGACGAGGTTGTAGAACTGGAATACGAAGCCGATGTCGGTGCGGCGGTATGCGGTGAGTTGTTTGGGTGTGTAGTTGGAGATGTCTTTGCCGTCGATGATTACTTGTCCTGAGGTGTTGGCGTCCATGCTCCTAGGATGTTGAGCACTGTTGATTTGCCTGCGCCGGATGCGCCGAGGATGATGGCGAGTTCGCCTTGTTCGATGGTGAAGGAGACGTTGTCGTTGGCGGTGATGGTGGTGGATCCCATGCGGTAGAGCTTGGTGCTGTTTTTCATTTCGATGTATGCCATGTTCCGCTCCGTTTTCTTGTTTGGCGTCCATGCCGTTTTTGTTTGTTGTTTTTAATATACGACTAAAGTGGTGTTTGTGGTTCCATGCCGAGGGGAAGGATTTTCCATGGATGTCTCCGATGATGCCGACCGTTTGCAGACGTTGTTGTATAGTTCCTATTCCGCCGATGTTGTCCGGCAGTTGGAGCGTCCTTTGTTGGATGATGGTGTGCCGTTGATGCGTATGGCTGCTTCTGCGGTGGCTCGTGTGACGTTGTCGTTGCTTGATGATGAGGATTTGGATGTTGAGGATGCGCGGGTCACGGTGTTGGCTGGCGCTGGGGACAATGGTGGCGATGGCTTGTATGCGGGGGCTGAGTTGGCGCGTGAGGGTGCGCAGGTTACCGCGGTTGCTGTTGGCCGTTCGTTGCATGAGGATGCGTTTAGGGCGTTTGTTCGTGCGGGTGGGCGTGTGTTGGTGTTGGATCCGGCGGCTGATATTCCTGGGTGCACGTCTGGTTTTTCCGCGGGTGAGGCTGGTGAGCGGCTGCAGGCTGCGGTCGAGTGTGCGCGGGGTTCGCATGTGGTGCTTGATGCTATGACGGGGATTGGCGTGGCCGGCGCGTTGCGTGGTGTCGCTGGCACGTTGGCTTCGTCTTTGGGTATGGATGGCGTGTTGCCGGACAAGCTGCGGTGCCGAACAATGACCCTTCCGCTGATTTGCCGTTGGTGGTGGCCGTCGATGCGCCGTCGGGTGTGGGTGTTGATGATGGTTCGTTGCCGGGGCCGTATATTCCTGCGGATGTGACGGTGACGTTCGGTGCGATGAAGCCGTGTGCGATGGTGCCGCCGGCTTCGTATGCTTGCGGACGGATCACGTTGGTGGATTTCGGTTTCGATGTCGATGATGCTGTTCCGTTTGCCGAGATGACGGATGGCGATTTTGTGGCGGATTCGGTTCGTCTTCCGTCTCTTGCGGATGGCAAGTATTCGCGTGGAGTGGTTGGTTTGGTGACTGGTTCGGCGCGGTATCCGGGTGCTGCCGTGTTGTCGGCGAGGGCCGCGGCGTGTGCGAATGTGGGCATGGTGCGTTATCTGGGGCCGCAGCGTGCGCAGGATATGATATTGGCCGTGTTGCCGGAGGCTGTGTTGGGCAAGGGTCGGGTGCAGTCGTGGGTGGTTGGATCCGGTGTGCCCGCCGAGGGTGACGTTGCTTCCGGTGATGACATGCAGCGTGCGACCATTGCCGCGCTGCTGGATCATTACGCGTTGGAGGATGGCGATGGCTCGCGGAACGAGCGGGCGGAGGGCATGCCTCCCATTGTGGTTGATGCCGGCGCGTTGGATTTGCTGCCGTGCCATGTTGTGCCGCAGGTCGTTATCACTCCGCATGCCGGCGAATTGGCCGCATTGCTGAATCGGTTGGATGCCGATATGGCCGATGTTGTTTCCAGGCAGTGGGTGGAGGCCCGGCCATTGCGGGCGGCGTTGCGCGCGCATGAGCTTACGGGGGCCACGGTGCTGCTTAAGGGCGCGGTCACCATTGTGGTTGGAGCTGATGGAGATGGGAACACGCGGATCATCCTGTCCGGGCGCGCGCCTGCCTGGATGGCCACCGCCGGTTCGGGCGATGTGTTGGCCGGCGTGTTGGGCGCGTTGCTGGCGCAGCAGGACGACATGCTGTCCGACGATCCGGCTTTGGTTCCGGAGGTCGCCGCGGCCGCCGCGTATATGCATGGGCTTGCCGGCGCGATGGCCAGCGGGTCGGAGCAGCGCGGATGGCATCGTCCGCATCTGTATGGGCATGCGGGCAAGACTCCGGCGAGCGTGATCGGGCATCCGATTGTTGCCGGTGATGTCGTCGCGGCTGTTCCCCGGGCTTTTGGCGAGCTGCTCCGCTGACCGTTTCGTGGAGGGTTATTCCACTGATTTCAGTGCTTCGAGCATGTCCACCGTTTCGAGCTGGCGGTATACGATCCAGCCGAGCACGGCTAGTGCCACGGCCACGACGATGGCCGGGGCCCCCAATGCGATCCAGCTGATGGCGGGGTCGAACATGACTTCGTCGGGTGGCACTTCGGTGATGATGTATCGGTGCAGCCATTCTCCGAAGCCGTATCCGGCGAGTATGCCCAGCAGTGACAGCAGGATCGTTTCGCGGTAGATGTACATCGTGGTCTCGCTGGTGTGGAAGCCGAGCACTTTGATCGTGGATAGCTCGCGTATGCGTTCCGACACGTTGAGGTTGGTCAGGTTGTAGAGGATCACCACGGCCAGCAGCACGGCCACGAGAATCAGCACTTCCATGATCTGGTTGAGCGATCCCACGATTGTGGACACCATGTTCTTCTGCGTCGTGTTCTGCACGACGCGCGCACGGCGGCCAGTTTCATGAATTTGGCGCTTGGCGTTCCGTGTTGGCGTTGCTGTGGTCTTTCAGTCTGACCATGTATGCGTTTGTGTTGTACTGGTCGCCGAACACGTGTTCGTAGCATTGCGCGTTCATGAATATGAAATGGCCGATGTACATTTCGCTGATGCCGGCGACTTTGATGGTGCGTTGCGCGCCGTTTTCGTCGTTTACCGTGAAGGTGTCGCCGACCGAGACGTTGAGCATTTCGGCGAGCCGTTCGGAGATTACCGCGCCATTGTTGACCAGTATCTGTGGTTGGTGTGTTTTGCGGTCGCGTAATGTCAGGTATTCGTTGAAGTTGTATGCGTCGTCGGTGGCCAGCAGGGTGATCGACTGCTTATCGTTCTCCTTGCCTGCGGTTTTCGACAGTTCCTCGTAGCGCACCGCTGTCGAGGATTGGACGGTTTTGCCCTTCAGCGTCGTGGCGATTTCCTCGCGTTGCGCGCTGTTGGTGTCGGATTCCTCGGCGACGATCAGGTCGTAGTGGATGAGTCCCTCGAACTGTCGGTTTCCTATCTGTCCGATCGAGGATTGGACGGCGAGGCCGGCCGTCAGCAGGGATACCGCTCCGCATACGCCGAAGATCGTCATGAACATGCGTGTTTTGTATCGGAAGATGTTACGGGCGGTCACTTTGTGTGTGAAATTCAGACGGTTCCATAGTGGTGGGAAATGTTCCAAAAGAATTTTCGAGCCTTTGGCCGGCGGCTTGGGCAGCAGTAGGCTCGCCGGTTTTTCGCGCAGTTCCTTGGACGCGGCCAGCCATGCCGGCACGACGGCGCTTATCCATGCAAGTGCGAATGCGGCCATGGTGATCCAGGGGTGGAATTTGAGCATGATGTCCGGCATGGTGAATCCCGCGCTGTATGCGTGGGCGACGATAAGCGGCAGCAGCGTGTGGCCGGCGAGCACGCCGATGCATGTGCCAGGGTGGATGCGGCGAATCCGTATACGGTGAATTTGAGCATCACATCCGCGTTGCCGTAGCCGAGCGCCTTCAACGTTCCGGAATTGGTGCGTTCCTCGTCCACCATGCGTCCCATGGTGCTGAAGGTGACGAGCGCCGCGACGAAGTAGAGGAAGATCGGGAAGATGTCCGCCAGTTTCGCCACGATGCCTTCGATGACCATGTACACGCGGTAGCCTTGCGAGGTCAGGCCTTCGCGGCGGCCGCTGACGGAATAGGCCGGGACGGTGAGATTGTCGATCTTCTCCTCGGCGAGGGTTATCTGCCGTTCGGCTTCGGATATCTTGCGTTCGGCTTCGGGCTTCTGCGCGTTGAATTCGGCGAGTTTGCTCTGGTATTCCGTTTCGGCCTTGTCGATGTCCCTCTGGCCTTGGATAAGCTGCGTGACGCCGTCTGCGACTTGCTTGCCGGCCTGCGACACCGCTTTGCCGAGCTCGTTTTGTTTTTCGGCTATCTGTTTGGATGCCTGTGCGAGATTGTCCGCATTGCTCCGATACGCCTGCGAGCCTTGGTCGAGCCGCGCTACGGCGTTCTGGTATTGTTGCAGTCCCGCATTGTAGGCGTTCAGCTGTCTGTTGTATTCGGCGCAGGCTTCGTTGTACTGGTTGATCGCCATGTCGTATTTGCCGCGTATTTGTTCGTAGAGTTTGCCGGTGATGCCGGTCTGTTCCCATTTGCCGAGCGTCGCGCCGACTTTGTCGAGCACGGTTTTGCTTGTTTCGAGTTGTTCTCGCGCCGCGTCCAGCTGCGTTTTGCCGTTCGCCAGCCGGTTCCATGAATCGGAGAGCTGGTTCTGTCCTTGAGCCAATTGCGTCTGTGCCGCCTGCAGTTGCGTCTGTCCGGAGGCGACCGACGCGTTGGCCGAGGCCAGTTGCGCTTGCGCCGTGGCCAGCTGGGCCGCGGCCGCCAAGTCCCACATCGACCAGCGTCTGCACTGGATCGGCCGCGTTCTTGACGAGTTCGGAGGCGAGTTCCACGTTCTCCTTGGCGGTGAGGTTGGCCACCAGATTGTAGAACTGAAACACGAATCCGATGTTGTTGCGCCGGTAATCGGTCAGTTGCTTCGCGTTGAAGTCCGAGATGTCGACGCCGTCGATGATGACCTTGCCTTCGGAATTCGTGTCCATGCCGCCCAGGATGTTGAGCACCGTCGATTTGCCGGCTCCGGATGATCCCAGAATGATCGCAAGCTCGCCGCGTTCGATGCCGAAACTCACATCGTTGTTGGCGGTGATTGTGATGTCGCCCATATGGTAGCGCTTGAAGCTGTGCACCATTTCGATATATGCCATCGTCGGCCCCTTCCTAATGCTTTCCACTAGGACACCCGTCTATTCAGACAACATGTTGATTTAATTTCGGATTGATTGTATGTTCGAAATGGTCGGCATGACAATCATCACAATCTCCGAAAACGTCTAGATTAGCCTTTTTCAAAAACCCAAGCGAGCCTTTCCGCCCCAATGACTTTCAGGAAACGCCGCACGCGAAGACGAAAACGTCCTTCACGAACATGGGTACGGTACACTGGCGGAAGACAGACGCACGCTACAAGAAGGGTTTCCCGATGACCGTTGCAGTTCCGACCATCACCGACGTCGTTTTCGATTTCTGCGGAGTGTTGCTGGATTGGCGGACACGGGCATGCCTTGAAGGCAGATTCGACGACGCGACCGTCGACCGCATCTGCGCCGACGACGACCCCTGCGGCTTCTTCGGATACGAGGACCGTATGGACGCCGGGGAGGACTTCGATTCGATATGGCCCGATGTGGTGGCCGAGCAGGGAGAACGCGTCGCCGGGATCTTCCGTTATTACATCGCGCATTACGACGACGCGCTGCCACGCATGCTGCCCGGCATGGAGCGGCTGCTGCGCGATCTGAAGGCGGCCGGCTATGGCGTGTGGGGATTGACGAATTGGTCCCATGAGACGTTCCATTTCGCATTCGAGAAGTTCCCGCAGCTTGCCGAACTGCTGCAGGGCACCGTCGTCTCCGGCGTGGAGAAGATGCACAAGCCGAACGCCGACATCTACGAACTGGCGATGAGCCGTTTCGGCCTAAGCCCCGAGAGCAGCGTGTTCCTCGACGACACCGCGAAGAACGTCGCCGGGGCGCGGTCGGCCGGCATGCACGCCTTCCGTTTCGTCGACGCCGACCAGGCGCGCAGGGACCTGGAATCCTTGGGCGTGCGCGTGTGAGCGCGGCGGACGTACGCCTGCGTCCCGCGGAACGGGCCTCGGCCATGCGCCCATATCATCGTCCGCTGTAGGCCGCACATCCACCGACCGCGTGTCCACTATGCAAAACGAAGCGCTATAAATCGTCGTTTCGTAAAGCGACGCTGGTATAAATGGGCGTTATGACCCTCCTTCAGCTGAAATACATCGTCAAAATAGTGGAATGCGGCTCCATGAACGAGGCCTCGCACGAGCTGTACGTATCCCAGCCCGCGTTGAGCTCCTCGGTGAAGGAGCTTGAGAACGAGCTCGGCATCGAGATCTTCACCCGTTCCTCCCAAGGCATCGCGTTGACCGTGGACGGCGCGGAATTCCTCACCTACGCGCGTCAGGTCCTCGATCAGGCGTCGCTGCTGGAGGAACGGTACAAGAACGCGAAACCCCGCAAACAGCTGTGCTCCGTGTCCACGCAGCATTACATGTTCGCCGTGGAGGCGTTCGTGGAGATGATCGACTCCACCAAGTCCGACGAATACGAGTTCACCATCCGCGAGACCCGCACGAAGGACATCATCAACCAGGTGGCGAACATGCTTTCGGAGATCGGCATCATCTACCTGTCCGACTTCAACAAGGACGTGATTGGCAAGCTGCTGCGCGAGAAGCATCTCGAGTTCCATCCGCTGTTCCGCGCGCCGTTGCACGTGTTCATCTCGCGCGACAATCCGCTGGCCGGCAAGAAGAAGGTCACCATGGACGATCTGAAGCCGTTCCCGTTCATCCAATACGAGCAGGGCGAGGAAGGCAGCTTCTTCTTCGCGGAGGAGGCCGTCTGGCCGGAGTACTCCCCCAAGCAGATCAACGTGACCGACCGCGCCACGATTCTGAACTTCATCATCGGCCTGAACGGCTACACGGTGTGCACCGGCATCGACAACGGCGATCTCAACAACGAGAAGATCGTCACCGTGCCGCTCGACACCGATGAGACGATGCTTGTCGGATGGATCACCAATGAGCGCGCGAAGCTGTCCAAGGCCGCCGAAACGTACTTGGAGAAGCTCAAGTCGGTGGTCGCCAGCCACGGCTACACGCTCATCGACTGACCCCGGAACAGAGGAACCACAACGAAAAGGCACTGTACTGCCCGAAAGCAGCACAGTGCCTTTCTGTCATATCCGAGATTATAACAGCCGATGAGCGCGGTTCAGCGCGAACGCCGCAGTCAGGCGCCGTACTGTTCCAGGTACGCGTCGGCGGCGGCCTTGATCTCCGGTGTGACGTACGGGGTGCCGTCGGCGTTCTGGATGTGCTGGCCGGCTTCGAAGATCTCCTTCACGTTGGCGATGGCGAACACCGGGAAGCCGAATTCGGCTTCAACAGCCTTCACCGCGGACGTGTCGGAATCCTTGGTCTTCTCCATGCGGTCCACGCTCAGTACCAGGCCGATGACCTCGACGTTCGCCTCGGCCTTGAGCTTCGGGATGACCTCGCGCACAGCGGTGCCGGCGGTCATCACGTCGTCGACGAGCAGGACCTTCATGCCGTCCGCAAGCTGCGTGCCGACCATCATGCCGCCGTCGCCATGGTCCTTCTTCTCCTTGCGGTCGAAGGTGTAGCCGACCTCCATGCCATGGGCGGACGTCAGCGCGATGGCGGTGGACACGCCCAGCGGGATGCCCTTGTAAGCAGGGCCGAACACGGTGTCGACATCCTTGGGCAGGTTGCCCGCCTCGATCTCCTCGACAATCTTCTCGGCGTAGAACGCGCCGAGACGGGCGATCTTGCGTCCGTCGTTGAATGCGCCGGCGTTGATGAAGTACGGCGACTTGCGGCCGGACTTCAATGTGAACTCGCCGAATTTCAACGCCTGCGATTCCAGCAGGAACTCGGTGAAACGATGGTCGAGCGATGCGGTCATTTGCTTGTTCTCCTTACATTGATCGATTACGAAATTTCAGCGCCAGGTCTCGCCTTTGGCGAGCTTGTCGGCGAGTTCGGGACGTTCGTCGAGCAGATCGTCGAGTTCGCGGGCCACGCGCAGCGGCGCGGTCGGCTCGAACAATGCGGCCGCGCCGACTTCGACGGCGTTGGCGCCGGCATACAGGTATTCGAGCGCGGTCTCGCCGGAGTCGATGCCTCCGATGCCGATGATCGGTATTTCTGGCAATGCGGCGCGCACGCGCCATACCGCGGCCAGCCCGACCGGCAGGACGGCCGGGCCGGACACGCCGCCGGTGACGTGCGTGATGACCGGCTCGCCGGTGCGGATGTTGATGCGCATGCCGAGCAGCGTGTTGATCAGGCTCAATGCGTCGGCTCCGCTTTCCACCGCGGCTCGTGCCGGCACGGTGATGTCGGTGACGTTCGGGGTGAGTTTGACGATCATCTTCTTGTCGGTGAGCTTGCGCAGTCTGGTGATGAGGCGGCTCAAAGCCACCGGTCGGTGCCGACGCTCATGCCGCCTGCGGACACGTTCGGACAGCTCACGTTGATTTCCAGCATGTCGGCCGGGGAATCGTCGAGTTTGGACACGACTTCCGCGTAGTCGTCGTCGCAGTGTCCGGCGACGTTGGCGATGACGGTGGCGTTGATGGCCTTGAGTTTCGGCAGATCGTCCTCAAGGTAATGGTCCACGCCGGGATTCTGCAGGCCGACGGCGTTGATGTTGCTGGAGGGGCCTTCCGCAGTACGGATGCCAGGATTGCCTTCCCATGGCACCGGAGACACGCCTTTGGTGGTGACGGCGCCCAGCTGGCTCACGTCATAGAACCAGCGCACGGCAGCATATTGGAACGTGCCGGAAGCGGTCGCCACCGGATTCTTCCACGGGATACCAGCCACCTGGGTGGGATGCTTCCATTCGTGCTGTTCGTACAGGTTCGCATGTTGTTCTGCGGTCATGCTCACTCCCCCCATCCCAATTGTTCGCGGGTGAACACAGGTCCGTCCGAGCAGACCTTCAATCGTCCTTCGGCGGTGTCGACGGTGCACAGCACGCATGTGCCGTATCCGCAGCCCATGCGCTGTTCCAAGCTCAGCTGTGCCTCGATGCCGCGTTTCGCCGCCCATGCGGCGACGGCCTTCATCATCGGCAACGGCCCGCATGAGAGGATGACCGGCTTCAGCTCGCCGTTCACCAGTTCATTTTCAATACGGTCAAGGAGCGTTACGACATTGCCTTCGGATTCGTCGATGCTGTATGTCTTGTCCGCGTACCGGCCGACGTATCCGTCTCCGAAACGCACGTTGCGGTATCCGAACACCGCGGTGCTCGTCGACCCCTCCGATTCGGCGATGGCCTGCGCGGCGCGCACCAGCGGCGGCACGCCGAGACCGCCGGCCACCAGCACGTAGTTCGCGTTCTCCTTGGTGTTGAAGGAGTTGCCGAGAGGACCCATCACCCGAATGGTGTCGCCCGCACGCAATTCGGAGAATTCGGCGGTGCCTTTGCCGACGACGGCGAAGATAAGGCTCACCTCATCGCCATCCACTTCGGCCACGCCGAACGGGCGGGGCATCAGTCTGCTCGGATTGTTGGAATACACGTCGACGAACTGCGCCGGCTTGGCATGTCCCGCGATGAATTCGTCGCGGAATGTCAATCGGTACACGCCATCGGCCAGCATGCGGTTGTCGACGATTTCGACCGTGTGCCTGCTGGGGAAGAATCCCGCTTCCCTCGCCTGGCCGACGGTCGGCATGAACGTTGCTGCGGCGGTCATGACTCCCTTTCCTGTGTTTCGTTCGATTGTTCTGGTAGCTTACGGCAGTACCGCGCGCAGATTGTCGCGCATGTCCTTCGCGGCCTCGCGCGCCGATTCGGCGACCAAGTCGAGCGCATCGTCTGCGCTCATGGATTCGCTGTATTTGCCGGACTTCTTCCAGGCTCCGATGATGCCACGCGACGAATTGACGAGCGCGCCCATGCCGTCTTTGTCGAACATGCCGGCCACGCCTTGGGCGGTACCGCCCTGCGCGCGTAACCGGGGACCAGGAAGAACGTGTGCGGCATGCGCGCCCGCAACGCCTTGCCTTCCTCGGGATGGGTGGCTCCGACCACCGCGCCGACACGGGAATACCCGTTCGCGCCGATGGTTTCGGCTCCCCAGCCTTCCACGAGGTCGGCGACATGCTCGTACACGCGCTCGCCTGAGGCGAGTTCGAGTTCCTGCAGTTCGCTGCTGGATGGATTGGAGGTGCGTACCAGTACGAAGATGTCCTTGTCGGCACCAGTGGCGGCTTCGACGAACGGGGTGATGCCGTCGGTGCGAGGTAGGGGTTCACGGTGACCGCATCCTCATGCCACGGGTCGAAAGCGTGCTCCCCCGCGTTCACACCGCTCAGATGGTGGGCGTAGGCGGCTGCGGTGGAGCCGATGTCGCCGCGCTTGACGTCGCCGAGGACGTACAGTCCCTGCTGTTTGGCGTATTCGCAGGTCATGCTGTAGGCGTCGATGCCGGCTGGTCCGAGCGCCTCATACATGGCGATCTGCGGTTTGACGGCCGGGACGATGTCGGCTACTGCGTCGATGATGGCGCGGTTGAATTCGAAGAAGGCGACGGACAGTTGGGCTGCCGGCGCTTCCGTCGGATCCTCCACCTGTTCGGCGATTTCCTCGGCGAAGCTGGCCACGACCTGCTTCGGCACCAGCGCTTCGGTGGGGTCGAGTCCCACGACGCTTGGATTCTGCTTGTCTTCGATGGCTTCGATCAGACGGTCCATCAGTCCTCCTTGTCGATGCGGCTGAAGGCCAGCTTCGAGCCGATGATGGTGGCGAGCGGCCGGCCGGTGACCTGCCATCCGCCGAATGGGGTGTTACGTGCCGAGGAGTGGAACTTCTCCGGGTCGACGGTCCATTCCTCTCCGGTGTTCAGCACCACGAGATCCACCTGGTCGCTTTCGGGCACGCGGCCAGATCAAGCACGCGCTTGGTGTCGTCGTCTCCCGGCACGGCGTCGGCGTAGTCGTCGAGCACCGCCGTGATGTCCGTTTTGTCGTGGCCCATGAGTTCGGCCGGACCGGTGGACATGAGTTCGATGAGACGTTCGTCGGAAATGAATCCGCCGTCGACAAGTACCTTGTGGCAGACGCCGTATGCGCATTCCAGCCCGATGATGCCGTTGGGCGCGTCGAGGAAGCCGAGTTCCTTCTCTTCCATGGTGTGGGGCGCATGGTCGGTGGCCAACAAATCGACCGTGCCGTCGGCGACGGCTGCGATGGTGGCCTGGCGGTCCGCTTCGGAGCGCAGCGGCGGGTTCATTTTGGCCAAAGTGCCGTACTTAAGCAGCGCCTCGTCGTTCAATGCGATGTAATGCGGCGCGGTCTCGCAGGTGATCGGAAGTCCTTCGGCCTTGGCTTTGCGGATGGCGTCGAAGGAGATCGCGGTGCTGACGTGCTGGAAGTGCACGTGCACGCCGGTTTTGCGGGACATGTCAATGTCGCGTTCGACGATTTTGAGTTCCGTGTCCTCCGGAATGCCTGGAACGCCAAGCTTGCGGGACACCGGACCGTCATTGACCGCGCCGGTGTCGTGGTGTTCGCAATGCTCGATGAGGTACAGTCCCGACTCCTTGACGTTTTCGAACACCTGTTCGAGAATGCTGGGGGTCACCGCGGAACCGTCATCGCTGATGGCGGTCACCGGATGCGCCAGCTGGTAGGCGTCCTTATGCTCGTCGCCATGTTCGGGCAGGTAGCCGATCCAGTCGGCCACTTCGGTGGCCTCATGGCCGGCACGCCCCTTTGAGGCGCATACGCATAGGTCGTAGCGCACCGGCAGTTTCACGCCATGAGCGGCCTCGTAATGCTGCAGGTAATCGATGACCGTGTCGTATTCGGCGTCGAGCACTTCGGAGGCGCCCGGCTGGCCGGCCTCCACCTTCACGCCATCCATGGCCGGCACGGTGTTTGGCATGATGAGCACGTTCGTGTATCCGCCGGATGCCGCCGCCGCGCAGCCGGAGATCATGGACTCCTTGTAGGTCTGTCCGGGATCGCGGAAATGCACGTGCGGGTCTTCGAATCCGGGGGCGATGGTCATCGCCGAGGCGTCCACGGACGCGTCCGTGTCGGAGGGGACGACGAGGTCAATGACTTCGCCGGTGTTCCAGACCTTGATGTCGTGAAGGGTGAGGGTCATGATTTCAGAACTTCGCTTCCTCGTCGCAGTAGTCGCAACGGTATTCCTGACGGTCGGAATGCACCAGATGGAACATCTGCACCGCAGGCTCGGTGGTAGTGACGCAGCGCGGGTTCACGCATTTGATGATGTTGACGACATGTTCCGGCAGGGTCGGCTTCTTCTTTTCGACGATTTTGCCGCCGCGGACGATGCCGACGGTCGCGGTGCGCGCCACGAGGCCGAGCACGTCGAGGTCGATGGATTCGGTCTCATCCTCGATTTTGATGATGTCCTTCGTGCCGTACATGTGGCTGTCGGTGTTCATGATCAACGCGAGCTTGGTTTTGGACGGGTCGATCTTCAGATACTCAAGTACCTTGAGCGCGGTTCCGGCGGGCACGTGATCGATGATGATGCCGTTCTGAATGCTGGTGACTTCCATCAGGCTTCAACCTCCTTGGCTGCGAGCGGTTCGTATCCCGGCAGTTCGTCACCGACCACCGAGCTTTCCAATGCCATGCGCATGAGCATACCGTTCTTGACCTGTTCGAAGTAGGCTGCACGCGGATCGTCGTCGACTTCCACGGCGATTTCGTTGACGCGCGGCAGCGGGTGCAGCACGGCCATGTCCTTCTTGGCGTACGCATCTTGGCTTCGTCGAGGATGTAGGTGTCACGCAGACGCAGATAATCGTCCTCGTTGAAGAAACGTTCTTTCTGCACGCGGGTCATGTACAGCACGTCAAGATCGCCGATGACGGAGACCAGATCCTTGACTTCGGTGTAGGAGCAGGATTCGGTGGCGTTGATGCGGTCAAGCACGTACTGCGGGGTCTTGAGCTCGTCGGGGCTGATCAGCACGAAGTTGACGTTGCCGAAGCGGCACAGTGTTTCGATCAGGGAGTGCACGGTGCGGCCGAAGGTCAGATCGCCGCACAGGCCGACGGTCAGGTTGGTGACACGGCCGAAGCGCGATTGAAGCGTGGCCAGGTCGGCGAGCGTCTGCGTCGGATGCATGTGTCCGCCGTCGCCCGCGTTGATGACCGGCACGGAGGCGGCGCGGGATGCGACCAGCGCGGCGCCTTCCTTCGGATGGCGGATGGCCACCACGTCGACGTAGTTGGACACCGTCTTCAACGTGTCGGCGATCGTCTCGCCCTTGGTGACGGAGGCGAGCTGGGCGCCGGCGAAACCGATCACCTTGCCGCCGAGGCGCAGCATGGCGGTTTCGAAACTCAGACGCGTGCGCGTGCTCGGCTCATAAAACAAAGTGGCAAGCACCCTGCCTTCGCAGGTGTGTGCCACTTCTTTACGATGGGAATCGATGTACTGCGCTTTGTGCAGCATTTCCTGAATCTGACGAATGGAAAGATCATCGAGAGTGATGACGCTTTTTCCGACCATCGGCGTTTCGACCGCCGGTTCGAGTACTGAGGACAACGGCTCACCTTTCATGCAACTTGTGGTTGAAGGTGGCCACTGAAAGTGACCTAGCCAACTATAGCCCGAAACACTGACCCGGAGCGTTCACCGCGTGTTCACCGAGCGCCCGCTCGAATCGTTTCATGAAAGGCCGTAGAACAGACGTTCCGTCACGTCGCGCGCCTTGCGCATTACGGCAAGCAGATCGTTTTCGAAATGCTGTCCGCGATTCGCGTCGTATCCGAGATAGACGGCGAGTCCTCCCAGCGAATACGTGTCATCCGGCAGGATATCCGCCTGGTTGACGCGCCCGCTCCACAGGTAGCTGCCGTTGCGCGCGGCCGTGCACATCCACCATGCGCGTCGCAATACGACGGCGTCGCCGGCGGAAACCAGCTTGCGCCGCTCCAACTCGTCCAACGCCTGCATCGTGCCGTTGACTCGCAGGTTCGCGTTGTCGCCGGCATGCTGCAACTGCAGCAGCTGAATCGTCCATTCCACGTCGGACAGACCACCTTTGCCCAGCTTCAGGTGACGGTCCCTACGCACGCCGCGCGGCAATCGCTCGGCTTCCATACGCGCCTTGAGCTTGCGTATTTCGGCGACCTGCGCCTCCGTCAAATCGATCTTCGGATAGCGCAGCGGGTCGGCGACGTTCATCAGGAAATCCTCGGCGAGCGCCGCGTCGCCTGCCGCGTAACGCGCACGCAGGAGCGCCTGGTGCTCCCATGTGCTCGCCCAGGAACGGTAGTATTCCTCGCAGGACGCGTAGGAGCGCACGAGGGGTCCGTTTTTGCCTTCGGGCCGCAGGTCCATGTCGAGTTCGATTTTGGGTTCGAGCGTGGTCGGTCCTTGCAGGATGGCGCGGAGGTCTTCCTGCACTTTGCGTGCGAAGAGGTTGGCTTGGTTGTCGTCGGCGTTATCGGACGGCCGGTAGATGATGATGACGTCGGCGTCGGAGCTGAAGTTCACTTCCCTGCCGCCGTAGCGTCCCATGCCGATGACGGCGATTGCCGCCGGCGCTTCGTCGAGTCCCATTTCCTGCGTTTGGTGGCGGATGGCCAGGTGAGCGATGCGTCGATGGCCGCGTCGTATACGTCGGTCATACCTGCGAGCGACGCCTTGTCGTCGATGACGCCGCTCATCCACCCTAGTCCGATGCGTTCGATTTCGTGGCGTCGCATGGCGCGGATGGAGTTGGCGAAGTCGTTGATGCTGCCTGCGTTGCGTTCGAGTGAGGCGTGTGTCTGCACGTCGAGGCTTTCGCGTGAGCGTGGCTGCAGGTCGTTGTCGCTGCCGAGCCAGGTGACGGATTCGACGGATTTGTTGAGCGCGTCGCCCAGGAACCGCGAATTGGACAGGATGTGGCACAGGCGTTGCGCGGCGGACGGCGAGTCGCGCAGGAAGCCGAGGTATTCGCTGTCCGTGCCAAAGTGTTCTTCGAGTTTGCGCCAGTTGAGCAGTCCCATGTCGGGGTTCTGCCTTCGCCGAGCCATTGGAGGGCGGCGGGCAGGAGGATGCGGTTGATTTTCGCGGCACGGGAGATGCCGGCGGTCAGTGCGGTGACGTGGCGCATGGCGGCGTCGGGGTCGGCGAATCCGATGGAGGCGAAGCGTTCCTGCATGGCGTTGGCGGACAGTTCCACTTGTTCGTCGTCGAGGCCGGCGTTGATGGGCAGCATGGGCCGGTAGTAGATGTCCATGTGCAGGTGGCGCACTTCACGTCGGGTTTCGTCGTATTTGTCGACGAGTTCCTCGGGGTGCATGTGGAAGGCCCGGGCGAGTCTGCGCAGTTCGAGGTTGTGGTTGAGTTCGTCGTCGTTGGTGTCGCGTTTGCGTTCGATACCGCCGAGACTGGCTTTGCCGAGGTCCGGGAACAGGTGGGTGCGTTTGAGCGCCCACATTTGCTGGCGGTGTTCCATGACGCGTTCGAAGCGGTAGTCCCAGGAGAGTTTCTTGGCTTGTCTGCGTGAGACGTATCCGCCTTCGGCGAGGCGTTGCAACGATTCGAGGGTAGAGCTGGTGCGCAGGGTCTCGTCGGCGCGGCCGTGGACGAGTTGGAGCATCTGCACGGTGAATTCCACGTCTCGTAGGCCTCCGCGGCCGAGTTTGATTTCACGGTCCTTCAGGGGCGCGGGGATGAGGTCTTCGACTCGTTTGCGCATCTGCTGGCAGTCGTAGACGAAGTTGTCGCGTTTGGAGGCGGTCCATACGAACGGTCGGGTCATGTCCATGTACGCTTGGCCAAGGTCGGGGTCACCGGCCACGGGACGGGCCTTGAGCAGGGCTTGGAATTCCCAGTTTTCCGCCCACTGTTCGTAGTAGGCTTCGTGCGATTCGAGTTTGCGTACGAGCGGGCCGTCCTTGCCTTCGGGGCGCAGTCCGCCATCGATCTGCCACAATGTAGGTTCGGCGACGCCCATGATGACGGATTGGCATACGCGCTGCAGGGTGGTGGCCATTTTGGTGCCGACACGGTTGAGGGTCATGCCGTTGGTGTCCGCGTCCGCCGGTTCCACCACGTAGATGAGGTCCACGTCGGATACGTAGTTGAGTTCGCGTGCGCCGAGCTTGCCCATGCCGATGATGGCGAAGCGCACGTGTTCGCTGCCGTCCACTTCGTTGCGGGCGATGGCGAGCGCGCCTTCCAGGGCCGCGTCGGCAAGATCGGACAGTTCCTGGCTGATTCTCGGCTGGATTTCGATGGGATCTTCCGCGGTGGTGTCCTGCGCCATGATGGCGGCGAGCTGTTTTCTGTAGGTCTGTCGCAAGGCAGTCGCCGCCTCCGCAAGGGGTTTCGAGGCTTTCGGCGTGCGGCTGTCGACAGGGTCGGCACCGACCGCTTCGAGCACATGTGCGCGCCGCTGGGCGTGGTTGTACAGGTGGCTTTCGCATGAGTCGCTGGCTGCGGCCATGACGAGTTCGGGGCGGAAGCGCATGAGCTTGCCCATTTCGTCGGACACGCCGAGCACGGTGACGAGTCGTACGAGTCCGGCGTCGTCGGTGATGACCTGGTGGAAGTCGCGGCCTTGGCTTTGCAACGCTTTGATGATGTCGACGAGGTTGCGTAGCGCGATGTCGGGCTCGCAGGTCTGTTCCAATGTTTTCATCAGCAGGCATAGCCGGTCGTCGTCGATGCCGTCGGCGCGCAACTCGTCAAGCAGCGTGCGTGCCGTGTCCAGATCCTGCAATCCTGCCCGAATCAGATCGAGCACCCCAAACTGATGCGTAGAAGAAGCCATGGTTCCCATAGTAATCGTTTATATCCGTAAGTATGGCGAAAGGGATGGTTTCCGACAGCTGCCGGAAACCATCCCTTTCGTGTTTGTTGCATCGTCCGGAATCAGACGAAGAATGGTTTGACGTTGGACCAGATGCGCCGGCTGACGCATGGATGGTTCATCGTGTACAGGTGCACGCCGTCGACGCCGCGTGCCGCCAAGTCGCAGATCTGTTCGGACGCGTAGGCGATACCCGCCTCTTTAAGCAGCGCGGTGTCGCTCCCCCACTTGTCAAGCAGGACGGCAAGTTTTTCAGGAACACGCGATTCGCACATCTTCGACATGCGCAGCACCGACTTCGCGTTCATCACCGGCATGATGCCGGCTTCGATCGGAACGTCGATGCCGGCGGCACGAGCCTTGTCCACGAATCGAAGGAAATCCTCGTTGTCGTAGAACAGCTGGGAGATGAGGTGGCTTACGCCCGCGTCGACCTTCTTCTTGAGATTGTCGATATCCTCCTCAAGCGTGGCCGCCTGCGGGTGCTTTTCCGGATAGCAGGCGCCGTAGATCTTGAGATCCGGACGCTTCTCGCGGATGTAGGCCTCCAGATCGCTCGCATGGTCGAACACTCCCGCCGGTTCGGCTCCTTCCACACGGTCGCCTCGCAAAGCGAGCACGCCGGAGACTTTGGCTTGGTCGAACAGGTCGAGCGCCTCGTCCACGTCGTCTTTGTCAAGGTATTGCGCGGTCAGGTGCGCCACGGCCGGAATGCCGTATTCGTTCACCGTATGCGCGATGCGTGCGGTCAGCGTGCGGTCGGACGATTTGCCGGTGCCGTAGGTGACGGAGATGAAGTCAGGGTCCAGCCCCTGCAGGCCATCCAACGTATCGTAGATGGTACCTACAGGGCTGGTGCGCTTGGGAGGGAACACCTCCAGCGAGAAGATTGGCGAATGCATGTGATTCCTTGGAAATCTTGCCTGTTTATGCCTATGCCGGCCTTACTTGGCGAGTTTGGCGCGCACGGCCTTGGCCGCGGCGACGAGGTTCTCCAGGCTCGGCCAGGTTTCGGCGTTGCCACGGGTCTTCAGGCCGCAGTCCGGGTTGATCCACACCTTTTCGACGTCCATCTTCTTCAGGATCTCGTAGATGCGGTCCTCGATCTCCTGTTCGGACGGAATGCGCGGAGAGTGGATGTCGTACACGCCCGGGCCGGCTTCGGTTTCGAAGTTGCGTCGTGGATGGCGTCGAGCACCACAAGGTCGCCACGGGAGGCTTCGAAGGAGATCACGTCGGCGTCCATCGCGTCGATGTCCTTGATGATGTCGTTGAACTCCGAATAGCACATGTGCGTGTGGATCTGCGTGGTCGGCTTGACGGCGGAATGCACCAGACGGAACGCCGGAATGGCCCAGTCGAGGTACTTCTTGTGCCAGTCGGTCTTCCTCAGCGGCAGCTTCTCGCGCAGTGCGGCCTCGTCGATCTGGATGACCTTGATGCCGGCCTTCTCCAAATCGAGCACTTCGTCGCGGATGGCGAGCGCGAGCTGCTGGGTCTGCTGCTCGTGGGTGATGTCCTCGCGCGGCCAGGACCAGTTGAGGATGGTGACCGGACCGGTGAGCATGCCCTTCATCACATGGTCGGTGCGGGACTGCGCGTAGGCGCTCCATTCCACGGTGATCGGGTTGGCGCGGGATACGTCGCCCCACACGATCGGAGGCTTGACGCAACGTGTGCCGTAGGACTGCACCCACGCGTTCTTGGTGAACAGGAAGCCGTTGAGGTTCTGGCCGAAGTATTCGACCATGTCGTTGCGTTCGAATTCGCCGTGGACGAGCACGTCGAGGCCGATTTCCTCCTGATGCTTGATGCAGGCGTCGATCTGGTTCTTCATGAATTCGTCGTATTCGGCCTTGGTGATCTCGCCCTTGCGCAGCTTGGCGCGTTCGGCGCGCACTTCCTTGGTTTGCGGGAAGGAGCCGATGGTGGTGGTGGGCAGCAGCGGCAGGTTCAGCGCCTCACGCTGCTCCTTCTGGCGTTCGGCGCGTGCCGGCTGACGTACGAAGTCGCGTCGGTAAGGCTTGCGATTCGCTTGGCGACCGCAGGATCGGCGGCGACGCGGGTGCGTCGAACAGCGCCTGGTTGGCTGCGAGTTCGGCGGATGCCTTCTTCTCGTCGTCGGAAGCGTCGGCGAGCACGGCGACTTCGTGCAGTTCGTCGAGCTTCTGGACTGCGAAGGCGAAGTGCTTGCGCACGTCGTCGGCGAGACCATCCTCGCCTTCGGTGCTGAACGGCACGTGCAGCAGGGAGCTGGCGGTGGAGACGGCCACGTTGGCGGTGACCTGCTTCAGCGCGTCGACCAGGCCGAGGCTCACGGCGTAGTTGTTGCGCCAGATGTTGCGGCCGTTGATCACGCCGGCGAAGATGGTGGTGTTTTCTGCCACGCCGTACTTTTCGACGGCGGCGAGGTTTTCGTCCTTGCCTTCGTTCAGGTCCAGGCCGATACCGTCGAAGCCGAGCAGGTTGACGGTTTCGTACACGTCGGCGATATGTCCGAAGTAGGTGTTGAGCAGCACCTTGACCTTGCCTTCGCGGGCGGGCAGGATCTTGGCGTACAGGCTCTTGAACAGTTCGACATCGCCCGGCTCCTTGTCGAGCACGAGGTACGGTTCGTCGATCTGGATCCACTGCGCGCCCAGTTCGGCGAACTTGGCGACGACTTCGGCGTACACCGCGGCGACCGCGTTGACGAGGCCCTTGTCGTAGTCGAGCTCCTCGGCCTGCGGATTGCGGGCGAGCTTGAGGAAGGTGTACGGGCCGATGAGCACCGGCTTGGTGGCGATGCCGAGCGCCTTCGCCTCGTTGAATTCGTCGAACGGCTTGGTGCTGTTGAGCTTGATGTCGGTGGCGGAGTCGATTTCCGGCACGAGGTAGTGGTAGTTGGTGGTGAACCACTTCTTCATCGGCAGGGCGGTCACGTCGCCCTTCTCGCCCTGATAGCCGCGGCCCATTGCGAAGAGGGTCTCTTCCGGGTTCTCGAAGGCGAGACGCTGGTAGCGCTGCGGAATGACGTTGAGCAGGATGGCAGTGTCGAGCATCTGGTCGTAATAGCTGAAGTCGTTGCTCGGAATCAGGTCGATGGCGGCGGCCTGCTGCAGCTTCCAATGCTTGGCGCGCAGTTCCTTGGCGGTGGAACGCATCTCGTCGAGGGTGGTGTTGCCCTTCCAATACGCTTCGATGATTTTCTTCAGCTCACGGTTCTGGCCGATGCGCGGGAAACCGGAGACGGAAGTAAGAGCGGACATGAATCCTCCATCTGATATGAACAATGCAACCCGCTCAAGCTATCACAAAACCGCCAGCTATAAGACATCAAGAAAATTTGAGTGTCGTTATAAACTGTCCTTATAACGCAGTCCGTATGCCGTCTATATTCACACATTTATGTTTATGGATCAATAATGCAGAACAGCCCGGCAAGCGGATTTAACGCAATGTCCCGTATGCGTCGGGGTCCACGGGTTCCAGCCATTCATTCGTCGCGTCGCCCGTGCCATCCGCAATCATGAACGCCAAATGGCTGAAAGCTTCGTGAGGGGCGGCGCCGTGCCAATGCTTAACGTCCGGCGGAATACGGACGGCCTGTCCCGGTTCAAGCTCCTTCGGCTCTTCGCCTCAAGCTGGTAGTAGCCACGCCCTCCGACCGCAATGAGAATCTGGGCCGCGTGATGGTGGATATGCCAGTGGTTCCGGCATCCAGGTTCGAACGTCACATTGTGGATTGACACTTCAGGCGCGTCAAGTACCGGCGCAAGCCAGCTCTGTCCGTCGAAATACTGGGCGAAACCGTCATTTGGTTCCCCAAGAGGGAACGCACTGGGATTGTTCATATGGGCTTTCCTATCCATCATTCTGAACATCGGTTCAGAAAGCACCATACAACCTTGAAGCCGCTTGAAGTCAAATCACAGCACTCTGCGGAATGCTCATCGTTCCGAATCAGCCCGGAACACGCAAGCCCTACTCGAAGTCTTTGGCGGTAAGCAGCGCGATGAGTTCGCCGCTGTGCAGCTGCCACTGGTTGAATGGCTCGTTCGAGCCGAATACGGCGATCGAGGCCGGGGACATGCCGAGATTCAGCAGGTCAAGCAACGTCGGATCGGATTCGGTGCTGGCCAGCCATTGGCAGGCGATCGAAATGGTCGGTTCGTGGCCAAGCACGAGCAGCGTGCGATGCTTTTCCTTGGTTTGCGCGAGCTCGTCGAACACGGATTGCACGCCGCCTTCGTACAGGCTTTGCCGGTAGTCGACTTTCGGATCGTCGCCGAACACCTTGAGCATGCGATCGCAGGTCTGACGGGCGCGGGTGGCGCTGGAGCATGCGATGCGAGTGGGCACCATTTTGAACGCCGCCAATCCTTTGGCCACGGCTTTGGCCTGCTTACGTCCTTTGTCGGTGAGCTCACGTCCCACGTCGCTGCCGTTGCCGCCGAACGGCTCGGTTTTGGCGTGGCGCATCGCCAGCAGCACATACTTGTATTCCTTGGTCTTTTTGGCGACCTTCTTCAGGCTCGTTCCCATAATCGCACGCTCCGATCCGGTTCCAGCGCCGCATTTCAAATGTCTAATATCCATTGTCTCAGATTTTCCGCTGGGACATGGCATGAAACGCTCTAAATCTACTCCTTTATGGCTTCGACCTGCGCGTCGAGGTCACGCAGCACCTTGCGCAGCTTGCGATCGGAAATGTCACGCAATTCCAGATCCTCAAGCTGTTCGGCACGCTCCTCGAGCGTCAACGAATCGATGTCGGTCGTCGTGTCCTTCGTGGCACGGTCGCGTTTACGCAACGCCTGAAAGCCCGGAGCCATCGCGCGAGAAACCATGAGGAAACCGGTGTGTCCAATCATCTGGTGATCGGGACGGATGGCCAGTCCTTGCGCCTTCCAATTACGTTCCAAAGTCTCCTGAATGTCCGGCTCGGTCCAGCAACCGGCCTCGCGCAACGCTTCGGCAAGACGGCTCAACTGCGTGGTGGTGGTAACGTACGCGACGAGCACGCCGCCAGGCGCGATCACGCGATACGCCTGTTCAAGACGGTTCCACGGGTCAAGCATGTCAAGCATGATGCGGTCGAAGGAGTGTTCCGGCAAACCAGCCGCGACCGAATCGAAATCGCCGGTCCTCAAATCCCACCATGCGGGACGTTCGCCAAAGTAAACCGTCGCGTTGGCTTCGGCGACGCGCGCGAATTCCGAACGCATCTCGATGGTGGTGAGGCTTCCGCCCTCCCCCACGGCATCCAGCAGATTGATGCTCATCGCGCCCGAACCGGCTCCGGATTCCAGCACGTTCATACCGGAACGAATATCACCGAGCTGAATGACCTGCGCGATGTCCTTCGGATACATGATCTGCGCGCCACGCGGCATGGACAGCACATAGTCAGCCAAGCGCGGACGCATGACGGCGAACTCCCAACCACCGATGGCACGCGTCCCCTTCCACGGCTTGTTCGCGTCGCGTTCCGGATGCGTCTGGTTGACCTGAGCCTCACGTTTCGCACTCACCGTCACGACAACGGATCCTTCCGTCTGGCCAATCACATCATCATGCAGGATGATGCCATGCGAAGTCTGCGTCACACCACCCGGCACCAGCTGATCGGTGATTTTATTCGACCTGCGGTCCGTAAACTGCACTTTTTCACCGGCGGCAAGCGGCCCTCGACGCATGGTTCACGCTCCTTCGTACGTTCGTTCAGTATACGATTTCACGACTATGGCTTACGATTGCAGACCGCATTATTCCACGGACAGCAACGAACCTATGCTACCGTATCCGCCGTCATACCGGCAGACGGCACGAAGCGACGGCAATGTGACGGCGACGTCAACATCACACCGCGTACGCGTTCCAACGACCATTCGCATGCGTGACCTTCAAATCCAAACCAAACACCTGGCTCAACCGTTCAGAAGTAAAACCATGCTCCAAATCACCCGTATACACGATAGTGCCCGGCGCCGGATCGTTGCCGGCCACATTATCCGCATACGCGTCCGCCTCGTTGCCGGTGATACGTCCCATGATCGCCACATGGTCGAAGCCTTGCGGAATCTCCTCAAGACGGTGCGTCACCAGAATCACGGCGCGGTCAGACTGCTCCGCACCAACACGACTCAACGCACGCAAAGCAATCTCACGCCCACCCAAATCAAGACCCGTGGTCGGCTCGTCAAGAATCAGCAAATCAGGATCCGCCATCAACGCACGGCAGATAAGCACGCGAGTGCGTTCGCTTCGGAAAGCTTGAACATCATCTTGCCTTCCAGGTATTCGATGCCGAATTCACGCATCAATGAGCGGGCTTTGGCGTAATCCTCGTCAGTATAGGTGTCGCGCCAACGGCCGGTGGTTGCGGTCAGCGCCGTCACGATGGCGTCAAGAGGATCTTCCTGCGGTGGGAACGCACGTCCGAGTTCGGCCGAGCTCAAACCGATGCGGTTGCGGTAGGAGAACACGTTCACTTTGCCCAGACGGTTTCCAAGAATGTCGACTGTGCCTTCGGATGGGAATCCACGGGTGCTCATCATCTGCACCAACGTGGATTTGCCGATGCCGTTGGGACCGAACAGCACCCATTTCTCGCCTTTTTTGACTTCCAGATTGACTTTGGTGAGAATTACGCGCCTGCGGCGACGGAATTCCACATCGTCCAGTTTCAACGCGATGCTCTGTTCGTTCATGGTCCCCTCCATTTTCACAAACCACTTGGATGCGATGATGCCTCCTGCCAGCATAGTGCGTCGGCAGGAGGCATTTCAGGAATATTCTGGCTATCGATCAGCCGGATCGGTTATCCGCGATCAGACAGGTTCGGTTCTACTTCCGTTCGGCAAGCACGTCCTCGTAGACTTTGACGGTCTTGTCTGCGATGGACTCCCAGCTGAAGTGGTCGCGGGCACGCTCGTAACCGGCCTGTCCCATCCGCTTCGCCTTTTCAGGGTCAGCCATGATGCGGTTGATGCGTCGGCCATATCGTGCACGAATTTGTCAGGGTTGGTGGGGGTGCCAGTGCCGTCATGCAGTTGGTCGACCGGCACCAGATATCCGGTCTCGCCGTCGACGACGACTTCCGGAATGCCACCGGTCGCAGAGGCGACCACCGGCAGACCGCATGCCATGGCTTCCAGATTCACGATGCCGAGCGGCTCGTAGATGGATGGGCAGATGAATGCGTCACAGCCATGTTCGAGTGCGTTGAGTTCCGGCTTCGGCAGCATCTCCTCAATCCAGATGATGTTGCCGCGTTCCTCGTCGAGCTTGGCGAAGGCGGTCTTGACCTCTTCCATGATTTCCGGCGTGTCGGGAGCGCCGGCGCACAGAACGACCTGGATGTTCGGGTCCACGAAGTGCAGTGCCTGAAGCAGGTACGGCAGACCCTTTTGACGGGTGATGCGTCCGACGAACAGCAAGGTCGGTTTGCTGCGGTCGATGTTGTAACGTTCGAACACCTTCCAGCCCGGATCGTCATCCGCCGGGGTTTCAAACTGGCTCATGGTGATGCCGTTATGCACTACGACCACCTTGTCCGGGTCAAGGTTCGGATAGGCGGTGAGGATATCCTCACGCATGCCCGCGGATACGGCGATCACGCGGTCGGCATGCTCGTAGGCGTCTTTCTCAGCCAGGAGCTCAGATTGTAGCCGCCGCCCAACTGCTCACGTTTCCATGGACGGAACGGTTCAAGCGAGTGCGCGGTGATGACCAATGGGGTGTCATGCAGCATTTTGGCGAGATAGCCGGCAAGGCATGCGTACCATGTATGCGCATGGATGATGTCGGCATCAACGTCGTTGGCGATTTGCAAATCGACGCCAAACGTCTTCAGCGCACCGTTCGCATCCTCAAGCTCTTTCGGCACGTCGTAGCCGACGACCGTGAGCGACCCTTTCGGGTCGGTTCCGGGAATCGCGGGAATGTCGGCGGCCGCGCGCGGCCCGTCGAATGCGCGGACCGTCACATCGACACGTTCCGCCAGCACCTTGGAAAGCTCTTCGGCATGCACCCCCGCGCCGCCATACACCTTGGGCGGGTATTCACGCGATAGAATGTCAACCTTCATGTCTGTAATCTCCTCCTCGAGTCTTCCAGCGTTTCCTGTTCTACTGTAAAACATCAGACACGAAAAACACTTATTTGTTTTCATTTTTCAGAAAGTTCCATTCTTTTTCTGAAAAACGATGAAACAGCATTCTCGCATACCCTTTACGGTTAGTCGAAGTCAAGTAGCGCATACCTAAAATCCGATAGAAAAAGCGGTGAGACAAATGCTTCTGGTTGTCTCACCGCTTTCCATCGTTTTTGTGATCAGACGGCTGTTCCGTTTTGGTCGAGATTCGGATTGTGCTTCGGGTTGCCGGCCGTGAAGAACAGGCTCAGCACACCGACTGCGAAGACGATGGCGACTGTGGAGATGAGCCACATCGGATGCGACGGCAGCCACATGACCACGAGGAAGGCGATGGCCGACAGCGCAATCAGCACCCAGCTGGCCACACGGAACCATTGGCGGACGGAATGGGGTGCCTTGAACATCTTCGGATTCTTGTAATCAGGATTGGTGTTCAGCACGTTTTCCGTTTCCGTGATCGTACTGGCACTCGGCTTCCATGGCCCATCAGTGCCGTCCTGCAGACGACGTGACTTTTCCTGCAGCTGATACTCGTCCAACATGCCGGAACGTGCGCGGCCTTGGGTTTGGTCGTATTGCTGTGGCACTCCCCTGCGATTGCGCTTGGCTTGGGCACGTCGTTCTGCGCGATTTGGCATTAGTCACTCCTTTGTTGCATGGTGCTGGGATTACTTTACCGCATTTCGGGTGAAAAACAGGTAGCCCGGCTCACTATTCGCGAGCCGGGCCACCTCGTTCATACCCTTACAACAGTGTTGTCTATCGCGGCAGCATCATCGGACGCTTGGAAGCGACGATCGGTGCCGGCAGTTCGGTGGAGCCAGTAAGGTACTCGTCGACCGCGGCAGCGCAGGAGCGACCTTCGGAGATGGCCCACACGACGAGGCTCTGGCCACGTCCGGCGTCACCGCAGGCGAAGACGCCGTCCTGGGAGGTGGCGAACTTGTCGTTACGCGCCACATTGCCTCGACCGTCAAGGTCGACCGGCAGCTGATCCACCAACGTGGTGGTGTCAGGGTGCAGGAAGCCCACGGAGATGAGCACCAGATCGGCGGGAATCACTCGTTCGGTGCCTGGCTGGCGGGTGAACGGCCCGTTCTCTCCTGGAGCGACGTTGACGACCTTCAGACCGGTGACATGTCCGTTCTCGTCGGCGACGAAGCCTTCGGTGGCGGTGGAGTTCTCCACCTTCACCTTGGCCTTGTCCTCGTCGGAGCCTCGAAGTTGACCGAGTCGGTGTTGTACACGTATTCGGCGCGCTGCGTTTCGAAACCTTCCTCCATGGAGGAGGTTTCCTTGTACAGGCGGGCGAAGGTCGGCCATGGCTGGTTGGCCGGACGCTCCTTCGGTTCCTGCGGCATGATCTGCAGCACGGTGACGTCCTTAGCGCCTTGGCGCAGGGATGTGCCGAGGCAGTCGGAACCGGTGTCGCCGCCGCCGATGATCACCACATGCTTGCCTTCGGCGGTGATGTCGTTGACCGGCTTGACACCGTACACGCGACGTGTGGCGTCCGGCAGGAACTCCATGGCGAAATGGATACCCTTGAGCTCGCGGCCTGGAATCTTCATGTCACGCGGCACGGTGGAGCCGATGGCAACCACCACTGCGTCGTAGCGGGAACGCAGGTCATCCCAGGAGATGTCCTTGCCGATTTCCACGCCGGTGCGGAACACGGTGCCTTCGGCTTCCATCTGCTCGACTCGGCGGTCGATGAGGCGCTTGTCGAGTTTGAAGTTCGGAATGCCGTAACGCATCAGACCACCGATGGCGTCATCACGCTCGTATACGACCACGGTGTGGCCGGCACGGGTGAGCTGCTGGGCGCAGGCGAGACCGGATGGGCCGGAACCGACCACGGCAACGGTCTGGTCGGTCAGACGCTGCGGCGGCAGAGGCTTGACGTAGTCAAGGCTCCATGCCTGATCGATGATGGTGCGTTCGTCGTTCTGAATCATCGTGGCCGGCTGATGGATGCCAAGCACGCAGGCGGCTTCGCACAATGCCGGGCAGATGCGACCGGTCACTTCGGGGAAGTTGTTGGTTTCGGACAGACGGTTGTACGCGTCCTCCCACTTCTCCTGACGGACCAGATCGTTGAACTCCGGAATGATGTTGCCGAGCGGGCATCCGCTCATGCAGAACGGGGTTCCGCAATCCATGCAGCGGGCCGCCTGCTCGGTGGTCCAGGACTGCAGGCCGGATTCGGTGTGAACGTCGAACCAGTCCTTGATTCGCTCTTCAACGGGGCGTTCGGCCAGTTCGCGACGGGTACGGACCTTCAGGAATCCACGAGGATCTCCCATGTCAGCGCGCTCCTTCCATAACCTGCTCGTACACCTGTTCCCAGACGCCGGGCGTATTGAAATCGATGTTCTTCTCCTCGGCTTCCTTCATCGCCTTCTGCATGGCGAGGAAGTGCTTCGGAACGATGTGGGTGAATCGCTTGGCGCTGTTTTCCCAGTCGTCAAGCAGGGCCTTCGCGAAGGCGGAGCCGGTCTCTTCGGCATGCTGCTTGACGAGACCGTGCACCAGCTTGTCGGCATCGGCGTCAAGCGGCTCGAACAGCAGCGCGCCGTTGGTGGCGGCCGCCGGGTTGACCTGCTTCATGTCGAGGTCGAGCACGTACACGTTGCCGCCGGAGAAGCCCGCGCCGAGGTTACGGCCGGTGGAGCGAGAATCACGACCGTACCGCCGGTCATGTATTCGCAGCCGTGGTCGCCCACGCCTTCCACCACGAAGGTGGCGCCGCCGTTACGTACGGCGAAACGTTCGCCTGCGCGGCCGGCCACGAACATTTGGCCGGAAGTCGCGCCGAAGCCGGTGACATTGCCTGCGATCACGTTCTCGTGCGGATCGAAGGTGATGCCGTCCTCTGGACGGACCACCATGCGGCCGCCGGACAGGCCCTTGCCCGCGTAGTCGTTGACTTCGCCGTAGACGCGGATGGTTTCGCCACGCGGAATGAACGCGCCGATGGACTGGCCGCCGGCACCATGGAACGTCATGTCGATGGTGTCGTCCGGCAGACCTTCCTCGCCGTAGCGCTTGGTGATCTCATAGCCGAGCATGGTGCCGAGCGTACGGTACACGTTGCGGATCGGCATTTCGATACGCACGGGCTCCTTCTTGTCAAGGGCGGGCTGGGCAAGCTCGATGAGCTTGTTGTCGAGCGCCTTGTCGAGCTCGTGGTTCTGATCGATCGTCTTGTGCAGGATGGTTCCCGGAACCGGGCCCGGCTGCATGAGCACGTTGCTCAGGTCGATGCCGTCGGATTTCCAACGCTTGATGGCTTCGTCCTGGTCGAGGCATTCGACATGGCCGACGGCCTCTTCCAGCGTGCGGAAGCCGAGCTGAGCGAGCAGTTCGCGGACTTCCTCGGCGATGAACATGAAGAAGTTGACGACATGTTCCGGCTTGCCCTTGAAGCGTGCGCGGAGCTCCGGATCCTGGGTGGCGATGCCCTGCGGGCAGGTGTTCTTCTGGCAGGCGCGCATCATGACGCAGCCTTCGACGATCAGCGCGGCGGTGGCGAAGCCGAATTCCTCGGCGCCAAGCAGCGCGGCGATCACCACGTCGCGACCGGTCTTGAGCTCGCCGTCGCACTGCACGGTGATGCGGGAACGCAGGCCGTTCAGAACCAGCGTTTGCTGGGTTTCGGACAGGCCGATCTCCCACGGGGTGCCGGCATGCTTGATGGCGTTGAGCGGAGCCGCGCCGGTGCCACCGTCATAGCCGGAAATCAGCACCACATCGGCATGGCACTTGGCCACGCCGGCAGCGATGGTGCCGACGCCGAATTCGGAGACGAGCTTGACGTGGATGCGGGCCTTCGGATTGGCCATCTTCGCATCGTTGATCAGCTGCTTCAGATCCTCGATGGAGTAGATGTCGTGGTGCGGCGGTGGGGAGATGAGCTCCACGCCCGGGGTGGCGTGACGTACCTTGGCGATCCACGGCGGAACCTTGGCTCCCGGCAGATGGCCGCCCTCGCCTGGCTTCGCGCCTTGGGCGAGCTTGATCTGCAGGTCGGTGGCATGCACCAGATAGTCGCTGGTCACACCGAAGCGTGCCGAAGCGATCTGCTTGATCTTGCTGTAGCGCAGCGGATCGTTGATACGATCCTCGGATTCGCCGCCTTCACCGGAGTTGGAGCGTGCGCCGATCGTGTTCATGGCGATGGCGAGCGTCTCATGCGCCTCCTGGGAGATGGAGCCGTAGCTCATGGCGCCGGTGGAGAAACGCTTGACGATTTCGCTGGCCGGCTCGACTTCGGAAATGTCGATCGGCTTGCGGGTGGACTTGAACTTCATCAGGCCACGCAGCGTCATCAGACGGTTGGAGGTGTCGTTGATGTGGTTCGAGTACTTCTTGAACAGGTTGTAGTCGCCGCGCTGGGTGGACTGCTGCAGCAGGAAGATGGCTTCCGGATCGTTCAGATGGTCCTCGCCGGTACGACGCCACTTGTAGTCGCCGCCGGTACGCAGGTTGCGGTGCGGGCGGGCGGTCCATTGGGTCGGATACGCCACGCGATGGCGGCTGGCGACTTCCTCGGCGAGCTCGTCGAGGCCGACGCCGCCCACACGGGACGTGGTGCCGGTGAAGTACTCGTCGATGACGTCCTTGTTGAGACCGACCGCTTCGAACAGCTGCGCGCCACGGTAGCTCATGATGGTGGAGACACCCATCTTGGCCATGATCTTGAGCACGCCGGTGGACAGTGCGCGGGTCAGGTTCTTCACGGCGGTTTCCGCGTCGACCTTGAGGTAGCCCTTGCGGGAGAGGTCTTCGACGGATTCGAATGCCAGATACGGGTTCACCGCGGCAGCGCCATAGGCGATCAGCAGTGCCACATGGTGGATTTCGCGCACATCGCCGGCTTCGACCACCATGGAGATCTGCGTACGCGTGTGGCGGCGCAGCAGATGGTGCTGCACTGCGGAAGTGAGCAGCAACGATGGAATCGGACCCCACGCATAGTTGGAATCGCGGTCGGACAGCACCAGGAAGTTGGCGCCGTTCTCAATCGCCTCGTCGATCTCCTGGAAGATCTCGTCAAGACGGTCCTTCAGTGCCTGTCCGCCGCCGGCCACCTGGTAAAGGCCCTTGACGATGAATGGCTTGTAATAGCCACCGAGAATCTTGGCGCGGTCGAGGCGCTTGAGCTGTGCCATCTCGTCGGAGTTGAGCACCGGCAGCGGGATGAGGATCTTCTTGGCGTGCAGTTCGGAATCGGCCAGCAGGTTCGGCTCGGGACCGATGGCGGATTCGAGGCTGGTCACGATCTTCTCACGTTCCAGTCGAGCGGCGGGTTGGTGACTTGCGCGAACTTCTGGGTGAAGTAATCGAACAGCATGCGGCTGTGCTTGGACAGCGCGGCGAGCGGCGTATCGTTGCCCATGGAGCCGAGCGGCTCCTTGCCGGTGTTGGCCATTGGGGCGAGCAGCAGCTTCAGATCTTCCTCGGTGTAGCCGAAGGCGCGCTGACGACGCTGCACGGACTGACCGGAGTGGTTGACGTGCTCGCGCTTGGCAGCTGACTCAATTCCACGGAGTTGGCTTCCACCCACTTGCGGTAGGGGTGCTGGCTGGCAAGAGTCTTCTTGATTTCCTCGTCGGGATGATGCGACCCTCGTCGGTGTCGACGAGGAACATCTTGCCCGGTTCCAGACGGCCCTTGGTGACGATATGCTCCTCGGCGACTTCCGGCAGCACACCGGTTTCGGACGCGAGTACGACATAACCATTGTCGGTGACCTGCCAACGTCCCGGGCGGAAGCCGTTACGGTCAAGCAGAGCACCAACCTGGGTGCCGTCGGTGAAGATGATGTGCGCCGGGCCATCCCATGGTTCGATCAGCGTGTTGTTGTATTCGTAGAAAGCCTTGACGTCCGGATCGAGCTGGTCGTTGTTCTCCCATGCCGGCGGCAGCATCATGGAGATGGCGTGCGGCATGGAACGGCCGGCGAGGTGCAGCAGTTCGAGCATTCGTCGAAAGTGCCGGAATCGGAATAGCCGGGGGTGGCGATCGGCAGCAGCGGCTTGAATTCGCCGAGCAGTTCGGAACTCAGTCGGCCTTCACGTGCGGACAGCCAGTTGCGGTTGCCTTGGATGGTGTTGATCTCGCCGTTGTGCGCCAGCTGGCGGAACGGCTGTGCCAGCGGCCAGCTTGGGAACGTGTTGGTGGAGAAGCGGGAATGGACGATGGCGATTTTCGCCTTCATGCGTTCGTCGGACAGGTCAAGGAAGAAGGGCTTGAGCTGCATGGTGGTGAGCATGCCCTTGTAGGTGATGGTGCGGGCGGACAGGGACGCGAAGTAGATGCCTACCTCGTGTTCCACGCGCTTACGGATGCGGAAGGTCTTGCGGTCGAGTTCGATGCCACCGAGCTTGCCTTCCGGATCGGCCACGATCAGCGTCTTGAACGCCGGCATGCTGGCCAGGGCCTGCAGGCCGAGTCCGTCCGGATTGGTGGGTACGACGCGCCATGCGAGCACTTCGAGGCCCTCTTCGCGCACGATCTTGGAAATGGCCTGCTCCTGCTGGCCGGAAGTGGCGATGTCGCGATCCAAGAAGGCGATGCCCGCGGCGTAATGACCTTCTTCAGGAAGCTCCACACCGGCCGTGGCACGCATGAATTCGTCGGGCATACTCATGAGAATGCCTGCGCCGTCGCCCGTGTTCTCCTCGGCGCCCACGGCGCCACGATGGTTCAGATTGACCAGCACCTCGATGGCGTCATCGACGATCTTGCGTTCCGGACGCTTGTTGAGGGTGGTGACCATACCCACGCCGCAAGCATCATGCTCGGCTCCAGGATCGTACATACCTTGGGAATCATGGATCGTCAGATCTAACGGGGCGTGGAAAGTCACCGAAACCACCTTCAATGTTTTTGGGCAAGAAAAGTCTTGCGGTTCTTTAATGCGTGGTTTAGAATACCGCGCCAGTATGTCAGCAACGTTGCACGTGTCCATATAACGAATGGCTATTTTTGTCAATGCCTCGCAGAGGATTTAGCCCATGAACGCATACTTCGCATGTCATGCTCATGCGCACGCACTTCACTTATGCTCATTAACCCGGTCAGTCCAGTGTTTCCAACAGCTCCGTGATGATGGTGTCGTTGAGCAGTCGGCCTCGCAAAGTGGGTATGGCGCGGCCATCAAGCATTGTGATCAGCGTCGTGCTCAAGCTCAATCCATTTTTGTTCAGGAATCAAGTGGCTGAATTGTCTGGTGTCGAGTCCTTCACGAATGCGCAGGCCCAACATGATGGTCTCTTCGATGTCCTCGGCGGCAGTGATGCGTTCACTGCGGCCCATGGCACATTGCCTCATTGATGGCGGTGCCCCACAATCGCGGATGCGCGATATCCCAGGAGCGCAATCCTTTGCCGTCTTCGCAATCGCCATAATGCGAATGTGCACCGGGACCGAGACCGGCCCAATCGACGTTCCTCCAATAGCCAAGGTTGTGTTGCGACTCGTATCCGGGACGAGCCCAATTGCTAATCTCATACCATTCGAGGCCGGCTTCGGTGAACATCGTGTCGGCGATTTCGTATTTGTTCGCTTCGTCGTCATCGTCCGGTCTCGACAACGTGCCCGCCGCGATCCGTCGTCCCATTTTCGTATTCGGCGCGATGGTGAGCGCATATGCGGAAATATGGTTGACGCCCAAATCGATGGCGGTGCGGACGGATGTGCGCCAATCGTCAAGGCTCTCCCCCGGCGCGCCGTAGATCAGATCGACGCTGGAACGCATGCCTGCTGCATTGGCCGCGGCGATTCCGGCGGCGACGTTTTCCGGCGTATGCGTACGGTCGAGCGTTGCAAGCACATGCGGTACCGCGGATTGCATGCCGAAGGAAATACGATTGAAACCGCCGTCTGCGAGTTCTTTCACATAGTCGGCATTCACCGTGTCGGGATTCGCTTCGGTGGTGATTTCCGCGTCATCGGCGATGCCCCATGTGGCGCGTACCGCATCCAGCATGGCGACCAAATCGCTTGCCTTGAGTGTGGTCGGCGTACCGCCGCCGAAGAAGACGGTTGCCACCTTCGGCTCGTTGATACCGTGCGTTGTCTGCCAATCGCGGACAATCGCCATTTCGCGGATAACCATGTTCGCGTAGTTGCCGCGTGACGCGCCCGCGCCCATGTCCACGGCCGTGTAGGTGTTGAAGTCGCAATAGCCGCAGCGACGTAAGCAAAACGGAACATGAATGTAGATTTCGAACGTCACGAAAGGCTCAACCTTCGGACTTCTGCGCGGCGCGAATCTTGTCCTTGGTGTCGCGGTCGTTGCCCGCTCCGCCGGTGGACAGGGCTGCGATGAACGCCTCCTGCGGCACTTCCACATGGCCGAGCATCTTCATACGCTTCTTGCCGGCCTTCTGCTTTTCGAGCAGCTTACGCTTACGGGAGATGTCGCCGCCGTAACACTTGGCGAGCACGTCCTTACGCAGGGCGCGGATGGTTTCGCGTGCGATGATTCGAGAACCGATGGCAGCCTGGATGGGAATCTCGAACTGCTGGCGCGGAATGAGCTCACGCAGCTTCTTGGTCATCATCACGCCATAGCTGTACGCCTTGTCACGGTGCACGATGGCGCTGAACGCATCGACTTTCTCGCCTTGAATAAGGATGTCGACCTTCACCAGATCGGCGGACTGTTCGCCATCCTCGTGGTAGTCGAGCGACGCATACCCCTTGGTACGGCTCTTCAGCTGGTCGAAGAAGTCGAAGACGATTTCGGCGAGTGGAATACGGTAATGCATTTCCACACGGTCGGCGGAAATGTATTCCATGGTGCCCATCTGGCCACGGTGGTCTTGGCACAGGTCCATCACCGCACCGATGAAATCCTTCGGCGTGATGATGTCGGCGGCAACCATCGGTTCGACGATCTTCTTGATCTTGCCTTCGGGGAATTCGCTCGGATTGGTGACGCGATGCACGGAATTGTCTTCCGCGGTGACCTCGTACGGCACGTTCGGCGCGGTGGAGATCAGGTCAAGGTCGAATTCGCGGCTCAAACGTTCGGTGACGATCTCCATGTGCAGTAAGCCCAGGAAGCCGCAACGGAAGCCGAAGCCCAACGCCACGGAGGTTTCCGGTTCGTAGATGAGGGCCGCGTCGTTGAGCTTGAGCTTGTCAAGCGCCTCGCGCAGTTCCGGATATTGCGCGTTGTCGATTGGGAACAGGCCGGCGTAGACCATTGGTTGCGGATCACGGTAGCCTTCGAGCGGCTCGGTAGCCGGATTTATGGCGGAGGTGATGGTGTCGCCCACCTTGGACTGGCTGACGTCCTTCGCTCCGGTGATCACATAGCCGACCTCTCCTGCGCCAAGCGCCTTGGTGGGCATCATGTCGGGCTGATCACGCCGATTTCGATGGGGTCATGCGTCATGCCGATACCCATCATGTGCAGTTTCTCGCGCGATTTCAGTTCACCGTCGACCATACGAATGTAAGTGACGATGCCACGATAGGAGTCGTATACGGAGTCGAAAATGAGCGCGCGGGCAGGCGCGTCCGGGTTGCCCGCCGGCGCGGGCACTTCGGCGACGATACGGTCGAGCAGTTCGGCGACGCCTTCTCCGGTTTTGCCGGAGACGCGCAACACGTCGGACGGGTCACAACCAATCAGGCCGGCGATTTCCTCGGCATGCTTGTCGGGTTCGGCGCTGGGCAGGTCGATTTTGTTGAGCACGGGGATGATGGCCAGATCATGGTCGATGGCCATATACAGGTTGGACAGCGTCTGCGCTTCAATGCCCTGCGTGGCGTCGACAAGCAGCACCGCACCCTCGCATGCGGCCAACGCTCGGGACACCTCGTATGTGAAGTCCACATGGCCGGGGGTATCAATCATGCCGAGTGTGTATTCGGTGCCGTCAACCGTCCACGGCACGCGCACGGCCTGCGATTTGATGGTGATGCCGCGTTCCTGCTCGATATCCATGCGGTCGAGGAAGCGATCGCGCATCTCGCGCTCCGGCACGATGCCACTCAACTGCAGAATACGGTCCGCCACCGTTGATTTGCCGTGATCGATATGCGCGATGATGCAAAAGTTGCGGATCAACGACTGATCGGTGTACCCGGGCTGATTATGCTGTTGGCCCACGCCATCCTCCTCTGGAAATATTCGACGCAAACGATTCTAACTGGTAGTGTCGGCATGTCCTTCCGCGACACTCTTATACGCATTGGCGATTTATCCGCGTGCCATGTTATCATCATCGTTTGTATGTCCTTATAGCAAACGTCGTTTGGAGAAATAGTGGCAAACATCAAGTCGCAGAAGAAGCGCGTTCTCACCAACGAGAAGGCGCACAAGCGTAACGTGGCCGTGAAGTCCAGCCTGAAGACTGCCGTTCGCGCCACCCGCGAAGCCATCGCCGCTGGCGATAAGGCCGCCGCCGAAGCCGCCTACAAGGTCGCAGCCCAGAAGCTCGACAAGGCCGCCGGCGCTGGCGTGATCCACAAGAACCAGGCTGCCAACCGCAAGTCCGGTCTCGCTGTGGCCATCAACGCTCTCTGAGTTTTCGTAACTCACAGCTTGTAAGAAGCCCCGCAGGAAAACCTGCGGGGCTTCTTCTTTTTTACATTTCGTACTCTGTTGAAAATGCTCACTTACGCTTGATATCGTCATCATTCCGATCGGGATGGATGACCGGACGTTTGAGATATTTGGCTTCGCTCGGCAGGTAGGTGTTATGCCTGGCCAAAGCCCCCGGCAATTGAATGTCGAAAAACACGGAGATAAGCCGCATGGCCACCATCAGCACCACAATCAGCACATCAAGCAAGACTTCGGCGGGAAAACTGACGATTCCCTCGTTCACTCCTTTACATACGAGTACCGTCAATACGCATCCAACGGCTGAAGGCACCGCGTACCAATGCTTGTCGCGGATCACCATGGGCACCTCGTTGATGAGCATGTCACGGATGAGTCCGCCGCCAAGTGCCGTGAACATGCCCAGGAACACTGCCGTGGTGCCGGACATGTGGTACATCATGGCTTTGGATGTGCCGTTGACGGCGTAAAGGCCAATGCCAGCGCGTCCAATGACAGCATGGACATTTGAGCTTGTCGACTTCGGGATAAATGATGCTACGGCCACAGCTGCGAGCAGTGCGGTGATCACCAGCTTGTCGGAGACGCCTGCGGGAGGAAGCGCTCCGAGCAGCACATCACGAATGATGCCACCACCCAATGCGGTGAGCCATGTGGTGACGAGAATCGCAAAAATATCATAGCCTTTGCGTACGGCGGCGAGCCCGCCGACCATGCCGCAGCAGAAGGTCGCCAGATATTCGATACCTATGAAGAAGCCGTTGCTTTCCAGCGCCACTTCCATGTCCACTCCCCTTCCCTCACATATTTCTTTTCCAACCAGCTGTTAAAAATAGCACAATATTGGGCAAGAGCTGCAATAAAAGAGCCGGAGGGCGGCACGTACATTGTCAGACCATGTGAATTGGCCTGAAGCACGCGCCACCCTCCGGCGGCCATTACAGCTATATGTCAGCTAATAATCGCTAACGGGAAAATCAGCAGACCTTCCACATCCAGTTGTGTGGGTCTTCAATCTCGCCAAGCTGGATGCCGAGCAGCTGGTTGCGCAGTGCGAGGGTGAACTCGCCGGAACCGCCGTCGGCGACGGTCACATCGAACTTCTCGGACTTGAAGCGACCGATCGGGGTGATGATGGCGGCGGTACCGCAGGCGAACACCTCGGTGACTTCGCCGGACTTGATGTCCTCAAGCAGCTGGTCCAGAGCGATCATGGTCTCGACACGTCGTGGCCGTTGTCCTGGATGAGCTGGATCAGGGAGCGGCGGGTCACGCCCGGCAGGATGTTGCCGGTCAGGGACGGGGTTTCCACGTGGCCGTCCTTGTGCACGACCATCATGTTCATGCCGCCAAGCTCCTCAAGGTAGGTCTTGGTGGCGGCGTCGACGAAGCACACCTGCTGGCAGCCGTGGTCGATGCCGGTGTACTCACCAAGCAGGGATGCGGCGTAGTTGCCACCGCACTTGGCGAAACCAGTGCCGCCAGGGCCGGTGCGGAACCACTTGTCTTCAACCCAGATGCTGACCGGCTTCACGCCGCCCGGGAAGTACGGTCCGGACGGGGAGGCGATCACGCAATAATCCACTTCCTGCGGAGCGCGCACGCCAAGGAACGGCTCGGAAGCGAACATGAACGGACGCATGTACAGCGTGTATTCGCGACGGGACGGAACCCAGTTCACATCGCGCTTGACGAGGGCGGCGACAGAGCCGATGAAGTCGTCGATCGGCAGCTCCGGCAGGTACAGACGCTTGGCGGAGTTCTGGAAACGCTCGGCGTTCGCATCCGGACGGAACAGCCAAGTGGAGCCGTCGGCGTGACGATAGGCCTTCAGACCTTCGAAGCATTCCTGGGCGTAATGCAGAACAGATGCGCCCGGGTCCATCTTCAGCGGCGCGTACGGCTCGATGCGGCGGTCCGACCAGCCTTCACCCTTGGTCCAGGTCATGTGGGCCATGTTGTCGGAGAAGACCTGACCGAAAGCCGGCTTGTCGATGAGTTCGGCACGCTTGGCGTCGGATGCCGGGTTGTCGTTCGGGAGCACGGTGAACTTCTCGGCGAGCTTGTCAAGCTCCGCCGGATCGTGATGATTCTGTTCAGTCATTCTTTACTTCTTCTAGTTGCATCAGCCACCCAAAGGCGGCCAGCGGTTATTGGTCTCCGGCGCTTGTGGCGCCGGGTTCTGGTATGTACTCTCTCACACCATAAACGCTTTCGATAACCGGCGTTCGCGATATGAGATAACGATCCTCATAAAGCAGGAAGGGCCCATACGGACCCCTTCCTCACCGGCTACCTCATGCTTGTGGAGCAGCCAGTATAGACAACGATACGGCTCACTCAGCGTCAGCAGCCGGAGCGGCAGCGGCGTCAGCAGCCGGAGCGGCCTCAACCGGTGCGGCATCTTCCGGCACCTCGACGGTGACGACGGATTCTTCCGGATCCTCGACATCGAGTACGACGCTTCCGGCAGCACGACGTCCTTGGCGAAGACCTTGGAACCATCGGTCAGGCCATCAACGTTGACCACGATCTTCTCCGGCAGGTTGGCGACATCGGCGCGGACCTTGAGCTCCTGGATGTCGACGAATGCGACAGCAGCGCTTCGGGGTGCCTTCGACGAACACCGGCACCTCGACGTCGATCTTCTCGCCGGCCTTGACCTCGTAGAAATCGACGTGCTCGACGATGCGCTTCACCGGGTTGCGCTGGACGTCCTTGACGACGGCCATCTTGGTCTCGTCACCATACTTGATGGTGAACAGGGCGTTGGTGTGACGCAGAGCCAGAGTGGTCTCCTTCATCGGCAACTGCACGAAGGTCGGATCCTCGCCGCCGGCGTAAACGGTGGCCGGGATGAGGTTCGCGACGCGCATGCGGCGGGCAGCACCCTTGCCGAACTCGGTACGAGCAGCACCTTCAAGAGTGATGGTGGTAGCCATAATCAATATCTCCTTGATACATCGTTCTTATGTTTCGGCGCACCGACGAGCCGCATAAAAAACCCAAGGAGTTTCATATCATACGCCAAGTCGATAACGGAGGCGGAACCTCCCTCGCCAAGACAACAGTTATCTAGTATACATGGTGCGCTGACATTTCCCTGCAATCAGAGGAGCAAGGTGCATAAAACGCGGACTATGCGCAAACCCACGTACAATCGTAGTCAGACAAGCACCAACCAGTGGTAAGGAATCAGAAAATGGCAACGACGCATGACCATTCCGCGCTCATCCGCAACATTCAGCTCGCGACTGGCGTCACGACCGTCGCAGCGACGGGATTGCTCGCGGCGTCAGCACATATGCTGTTCCGCTTTGCCATCGACACGCAGTGGAAGCATCCATTTTCCATCAGGCGCTGATCGCTCCGGATCGCGAGGGAAAGATGAACCAAGGCGAGGCCAAAGAGGCCGAGCAATGGTTTTCCGAAACGAAACAGCCGGTATCCATCACCAGCCGCGATGGGCTTAAGCTGCATGGCTGGCTCTTCGATCCGGATTGCATCGACCCGACGCCGCATATATATGCCATCTGCGTGCATGGCTATACCGGAGCCCCTGAAGAACAAGCCAAATGGGCACACCGCTATGCCCGCATGGCTTCACCGTCCTCGCACCATCCCAACGGCCCAGGATCTGAGCGAAGGACGATATGTAGGCATGGGATGGTTGGAGCGCAATGATCTGCTTGATTGGATACGGCTGATTGTGGATAGCGACGATCAAGCACGCATTCTCCTATTCGGAGGATCCATGGGAGCCACGACGGTGATGATGACGACCGGCACGCCGGAACTGCCACGCAATGTCATCGCGGCAATCGCCGAAAGCGGATACACTTCCGCCCGCATGGAATTCATAGACAGCGCGCGAGGCATGTTCCACATGCCAAAGCTTCTCGCCTCGGCATGTGTGGACGCGGCGGGTCTGATCTGCAAGCGCCGTGCCGGCTATGATTTCACCGAAGCGTCCTGCATACCGTCATTGCGGCATACGGTCATTCCGATGCTGTTCATCCATGGAGGAAAGGACCGCATGGTCAGCCCACGTTTCCTCGACATGAACTACAACGCCTGCTCCAGCATCGACCGCGAACGTCTGCTGGTTCCGGACGCCGATCATATGGAAAGCTCCGCCGTGGATCCGAAACGCTACTGGGACACCGTATACGGATTCATCCGTCGTTCATTCAAGATCTGACAGCCGAACCCCAAAAAATATAAGCGGTAATGGAAACGCCTCCGGCGAAAGATGGCGCCCCTCACCGCCCGAAGTTCTCAAGACATGCCCGATGCCCGTTCCGTCAGTGCCGTTCTCCCGGATTGCATATCTGCATGGCGACGCCATCCTCCATAATATGGAATCCATGCTTCTCATAGAACGTGGCATTCTTGCTTTCCTCAGGCATAACCTCGATATACAGGTAATCGTGGTACCGCTGCTTGACCATGCCGACAAGATGTCCGGCAATGCCGCGCCCTTGGTATTCAGGATCGACCAGCACATAGTGCATGTATGCCACCATCTCCGTGTCATCAAGCACTCGCACCAGACCCACCAGACGTTCGCCATCCCATGCGCTGAATACGGTGGATGACCCCATCAACGCCTTATGCAACCGTTCAGGATATTGACCGGACACCCAGCCGACTGAAAGAAACAGTCGCTGGGTCTGTTCCTTGGTGAATTTCTTTTCATCCGTATATGTGATAACCATATGGCAAGCATAGAATTGCCGGTATGAAACCGTCTCCTTCTATCTTTGCATACGAAACACAAGTGTCTCGGCCACTCCCCTCATGTATCGAAGTGCGCGGAGCCCACGTACATAATCTGAAAGACGTCGACATCGACATCCCGCTCAACAGCATGGTCGGCATAGCCGGAATCTCAGGCTCAGGAAAAAGCTCCCTCGCGCTTGGCGTGCTGTACGCGGAGGGATCACGACGCTATCTGGAAGCGCTATCGACCTATACAAGAAGACGTATGACCCAGGCAAGCCGCGCAACCGTCGACGAGGTGCGTCATATTCCGGCGGCATTGGCACTGCATCAGCGTCCATCAGTGCCTGGAGTCCGTTCCACGTTCGGCACAATGAGCGAACTGCTCAACAGTCTGCGCCTCCTGTTCTCCCGGATCGGATCGCACGTGTGCGAACACTGCGGAGCACGCAACCAACCCACGATGAACGTTGCCGCCGAGCTTCCGATGCATTGCACGTTCTGCGGCGGACTCATGCATCCGCCATCAGCGGAGGATCTCGCATTCAACGCCGCGGGCGCGTGTCCGACATGCTCAGGCACCGGAATCATGAGGGAAGTCGACCGTTCCGCCTTGGTACCGGATGAGTCGAAAAGCATTGACGAGGGAGCCGTGCTGCCGTGGGGATCGTTGATGTGGGATTTGATGAAGCAAGTATGCGGGGCCATGGGAGTACGTACCAACGTACCGTTCAACCAACTCACCGAACAAGAACGAGATATCGTGTTCGCCGGCCCAGCCATCAAGAAGCACATCCTATACAAGCCGAAAAAAGGCGACGATTTCGCCGAACTCGACTTCACGTACTACAACGCCGTATACACCGTGGAGAACGCCCTCACCAAAGCCAAGGACGAAAAAGGGCTTAAACGTGTTGCGAGGTTCCTCAAAGAGCGTCCCTGCAGCGATTGCGGAGGGACCAGACTTTCCGAACGCGCCCGCCAGCCACGTATCAGAGACATCAATCTGGCTCAGGCAACCGCGATGTCTCTGGACGCACTCGTTTCCTGGGTAGGTCCGTGCCGGAATCGCTGGAACCACATATGCGCACCATGGCGAGCGCCATCTGTGAATCGTTCCTCAATACGTCACGGCGTTTATTGGAACTCGGTCTCGGGTATCTGTCCTTGGACCGCGCCGGAGCCACGCTGTCCACCGGCGAGCGCCAACGCGTGCAGCTTGCCCGCGCCGTGCGCAATCGCACCACAGGCGTGTTATATGTGCTGGATGAGCCGTCGATTGGGTTGCATCCCGCGAATGTCGACGGACTGCTCGGTGTCATGCGTGACCTGGTGGCTGATGGCAATTCCGTGGTAGTGGTCGATCATGACACTCGGGTGCTGGCCGAAACCGATTATCTCATCGAGATGGGGCCAGGTGCCGGCGCAAAGGGCGGTCAGGTGATTGCGCAGGGAACGGTGCCGCAGGTGATTGATACCCGCGAATCGCGCATCGCGCCGTTCCTTGCCCAGGGTGGCAACGTTCATGACCGTGTGCGTGACAACATTGACGCCCATGAAATCTTCTCCGCAGGACGAATTCATATGGAAACCGACCGTCTGCATACCGTCGGCCCGTTATCGGTAGATATTCCCCGTGGACGGCTGACCGCCGTAACAGGGGTATCCGGTTCCGGCAAGACGACGATGGTACTGGAGATGTTGATGCCCGCTTTGCAGTCGCGGATCGACAGGTCGCCGCAGCCGACGCAGGTGCGGCTCCTCGAGGCGGACGGTGTGTCCAAGGCACATCTTATCGATGCCACGCCTATCGGCGCGAACATACGTTCCACCGTCGCTACATATTGCGGCGTCCATGACGATCTTCGACGCGCGTTCGCAAAAACAGATGCTGCGCGGACCATCGGTCTGAAAGCGGGGGCATTCTCCTATAACACTGGCAAGCTGCGTTGCGCGACGTGCGACGGCACGGGATCGATTTCGCTCGACGTGCAGTTCCTGCCTGACGTCGATATCGAATGCCCGGCATGCCATGGCTCGCGGTATTCCGATGCAATCGCCGAGCTGAAGCTCCCCTGCACCGACGGAGTGGCGTATTCGATGCCGCAGTTAATGACAATGACCGTCGACGATGCCATGCCTGTCTTACGAGATGTCAAACCGATCCAAACGAAGCTTGCCACGTTGCATGAATTGGGTTTGGGCTATCTTGCGTTGGGCGAGCCAACTCCCGCGCTGTCGGGCGGTGAGGCCCAGCGTTTGAAATTGGCCAGCGAGATGGGGCGGAAACAGCATGATGCGGTATTCGTGTTCGATGAGCCGACAATCGGCTTGCATCCGCTTGATGTTCGCGTGCTGCTGCACGTGTTTGATGAACTTGTAGCGAATGGCGCGACGGTGGTCGTCATCGAACATGATTTGGACGTGATTGCCAATGCGGACTATGTGGTGGATATGGGACCGGGCGGCGGTGAAGCAGGCGGACGCGTAGTATGCGAGGGAGCGCCTTCTCGGATCGCCGCATGTCCGGAAAGCGTCACTGGACGATACCTACAATCGTCGCAATGCTGATATTGTCCCATCTTCGGGCATCTGCAGTCAGTCTGATGATGGGACAGGCAGTTCCCGCCATGCTTGAAGATGATGCAGCGCACGTACGATGTTGCATTGATCAAGTAACGTCCCTTCAGCGGCGCACATGGTGGGATACCACATGCGATGGCGGAGCGTGGCTTGTTTGCCAGTACCTTTGATGAGTTCGCCTTCATCAGAGGCATATTGAAAATGCAGATGACTGAGCAGTCCCCCGTGTCTGAGCACGGAGCGTTCAGGCATGGGCTCCATCGCGATGAGTACGGCGAAGGGATCGGAGGCACCGGCATCGCTAGCGTGGAACACATAGCAGGGTTTGCCTTCCAGCCCCTTGTCGTGCACATGATCGAGCCGATATTCATGTGTTGTGATGGGGGTGCGTTTTTCGTCCAGCCAAGTCAGGTTAAAGCCTGCGACAGCATCATCGTCGCCAACTGCGGACGGCTGCTCGATATGCCATCCACCAATGCGGAATCGCCACTCCTTGCCCGAGGTTTTGCAGGCTTTTGCCAGAAGCGTCGCGCATCGCCGAGCATCATGATCGCGAACAGCGGCTTGGATCGCATGGCTTTCGTCGAATCCTTCCAAGCCCGGTCAAGGTTCGGGTCATGATTGTTGATCAAATGTTCGAAGCTAATCCAGTCTCCCAGCCAATCGTTCACATTGAAGTCCATGCCAGACGATCCCCTTCTTCTCCCTGTTCGTTATGCAGTTCGTCTTCCAGCGCTATGATGCGGTCGCACCATAGCGCTGCAAGCTCATAATCATGTGTTACGACCAACACCGCTTTGCCACGGTCCGCGAGCTTTCGCAGAAGTCCGCCGACTTGGGTCATATGCAACCGGTCCAGTCCGCTGTCGGTTCGTCCAAAACAATGAATCGCTTATCGCTCATCAAAGCGCAGGCTATAGCCAGCCTCTGCTTTTGACCGCCGGATAAACTCATCGGGTGGCGCTGCACGGAATCCAATAGGTCGAGGTCTCGTAGCACAGCATCGCATCGGTCACGCACAGCGTCATCCATCCCATCAAGTCCCAGTAATGCCTCTTCCCGAACACTATCGGAGAAGAGCTGGTAATTGACGTCCTGCATGACGAGAAATCCGGCACGAGTCAAAGCGCCGCGGCTCGCTTTCGTCCCATTCAATAGCACCATGCCGTTCAACGGAGCGGCAAGACCGCATAGCGTACGTGCCAAAGTGCTTTTGCCAACCCCGTTCGACCCCATAAGGCCAAGAATCTCACCCTCGTGAATGTCGAAATCGGGAATATCACGTGCGAATACGGGTGTCTTGCGGCCTAGAAGTCCCCGCTTTGTATGGCCTACACTCAGGCCGCGCACACCAATGACGACCTGTCGCTTGTCCTCGTCGGGCGCAATGCTCCATGTTGGAGTTTACGATGCACGGCAAGCCTGTATGGTCTGTCATCGAGGGCGCGCAATCCTAATGCCGCGACGCGCTGTTCGGACATCGCCAGAAAATCGGACGCCTCATATTCACCGAGAATCGTACCGTGATCGAACACTATGAAACGGTCCGCTAAATCCGCGCACCATGCAAGACGGTGTTCGGCAATGACGATGGTCATTCCATCAGCTCTCAATCGGGAGACCATGTCATGCAGCCTGCGAATCGCCACCATATCTAAATTACTTGTCGGCTCATCCATAACGATGAGTCCAGGAGCCAGCATGGTCGATGCCGCGACAGCAAGCTGTTGCTTCTGGCCACCTGAAAGCGTCATGATCCTACGACCTAATAGATGCCTGATGTGAAACTGCTCCGCGACATCATGCACGCGTTGCCGAATCCGCGCGGGAGACATGCCCGTATTCTCGCAGGGGAATGCCAGCTCATCGGTGGAATCAGCATTGAAATACTGCGTCTTCGGATTCTGGAATACGCTGCCCACCTGTCCCACATAGCTTTCCACAGGAGCCAATCCGGCGCGGATTCCGCACGTCATATGGATGCCCTGCAAATCGCCGGAATAGAAACCAGGTATCAGACCATTGAGCAAACGTGTGTACGTGGTTTTGCCACAGCCGCTTTGTCCACATAAGATGCAATCTCGCCTTGCGGTATGGCACAGCTGATGTCATTCAGCGCATCGACCTCAGCAGCTTCATCAGCATGATATGCGAATGAGCACCGTTGCGTCCATGCGACTATCCGATTGATATCACTTCCGATACTCACCATGCTCCTCCAATGCCCAATGCCAGAGGAACCGTGCAGATGACCATCCATGCCCAATCAATGCCATGCATGCGGATTTCGGTATGACATGTATGAGGCCCGCGAATGCCGATTCCTTTGGTCAGTGCGGCTACGGACAAATCCTGGGCGACCCCCGTAGCGTTCATCAACAACGGCATCAGGATGTATTCCAAAGACTGAGCCGGATGACGGAGCAGGGCGAATGTCCCCTGGGCGATGCCACGTAATGCCATCGCGTCACGAATCTGATGGTAATCGTCATGGATTGTCGGGAAGAACCGGATGCACACCACACATGGAATCACAATCGTCTCCGGAATGCGCATGCGCCGCAGGGCACACACGAATTGACTGGCCGTAGTCGTGGTGAATGCGTATATGCCGGCAATCAGACAAGGCATCATCATCCGGATGCCGACACAAAGCAAACCAAGCATATGCAACCAGCTGCCGCCATCGTCAAGCGTCGATGCCCAAGTCCCCACTAGTAGCAATACATAGATGCAACCGAAGCGTACCGCAGCCGCCCATCGTCCCGCGCCGAGCAGTGCAGAAGAAGCAGCAATACTGTAAGCGACTCCACAACCACGTCGACATGGAAGAACAGCAACAGGTTGGCCAATGCCACTAGGTACAGTTTGGTTCTTGGGTCCAGGGCCATCAGATGATGCCGGTCTTCGCAAAATGCTTCTTCAGCATACGCTGCCCAAACCAGCCTCCGAGCAACGCACATACCAGTACCACTATCATGGCAATGAAAAACGTGCCGGTATTGACATGTGCGAACACACCATCGATATAGGACGAGTCCTTGCCACGGGCCTGCAGACTGGCCACATAGGCATCCTTCATGAACCACAACGGCAGAATCGGACCGGTCAGCCATAGCAGAACACGACATAACTCGCCAGGATACCTGTCTTGCTCCGATAGTCCCCGGCGCGAGCGATGGCATCAGCGATGACCGGAAACACGATGCTCGCAGCAAGGGAAAGGATGAAATGTCCGGATACGAACAAGAACAATCCGACGACGATGCCCATCACGCTAATCGCGCCGAATTTTCCGACCTTGGCAACCAGGAGCATATATACGCAACCACAGATCAATGCGGCGACCGCAGGCAGAAGAATCATGCCGAATCCCATCAAAGCCACGGAACTGAACAGCGTGGCCACGGCGACCAGCACGAAATACAAGGCAGTGAACACACCTATCGTGATGAGATCGGGAATGGTCAGATGCCTCGACTTGGTCGACATGCCCTGCTGCGTCATGGTCAGTCCTTTCGATTGTCATGGGCGGCCAGCCACCAATGTATCGAGGAAACACGGAAAAGACAATAGTTTTTCCTCGTTTTCATGGAAAACTATCCAATCCGCGTCGCGGTAATCCATAAACCATCCATACCCAGAGACAATGAAACGACGCCCCGAGTCAACGTCCTCGCTCCAGTCTCAGACGACAAGGCAATATCCCAATGCCGCGGCCATCACAGGAACCACCACCGACGTCAGCACATATCCCACGAACACGGTGATCCGCCCACCGCGCAACAACGTCACGGATTCGTTCATCATGGTGGAGAATGTGGAGAATCCACCAAGGAAGCCGGTCGCCAACATCACATGCGCGGGATCCGACAGAAACCGGCGTGAGTACAGACCTGCAATCACGCCTGCCAGGAATCCGGCAATACTGTTGATCACAAAGGTCGACAAAGGAAATGCCTTATGCCAAGAAGCTTTGATAACGGAATCACAAACATACCTTGCGGCGGCGCCGAGACCACCACACAGGCACACCGATACGGCGATGACCGCATTATTCATCAGTCCGCCTCCTTGCCCATGGCATGGCGATCACCATCGTTATGCTCAGTACCGGCAAACCGCAGCCCGACATGCGCGCCAACGTATGCCAGCAGACAGCCCACGATGAAGGTCGTGCAACAATACGCCGCACAATCCATGGCTTTGCGTCATGCAGCATAGTGAATTCCTCGAGGGCGAGAGTGGACATGGTGGACAATCCTCCACACATGCCCATGCCACATCCACGGTTCACATATTCCTTCGCGCGTCCCACGGTTCTGCGGGTTCCTCCCAGCCATGCCGAAAGCGCCGCGTATACGAAGCAGGCGGCCATATTCGCCGCGAATGTGCCGATATGGAATGCGCCGCAGTCGGGAATGACCGAACAAGCGTAGCGTAATGCGGTTCCGATGCATCCCCCAAGGAACACCACGCATATGAGATCGACTCGAATGATATGTTGTCGTGCCATGTATCTTCTTTCCAGCGAGGTGCCGAACCAATATGACAGACATGGAAGAATGGCGATGCCACAACCGCTGAAAGCCATAAGGTACAGCACACCCTATGTCGTAGGAACCATCAGCGGGTTTGCGGTTCGAAGCCTGTAACGGCTTCAGGCGAGTCCCATCACCGCAGTCCAGTATATCCGGCACGCGAGGCCGTCCGTACCATCATTCACGATGCGGACAACTTCCCCGGACTACCGCAACGTACGATCCATAACCGTCGCCAATAGCGCGGCGACCCCCAAAACCGCAACTGTGATGCCAATGCCGTGGAGCCCTCCATCAGTGACCGTCTCACCGAAGAACACGCCACTCAATGAGGACGCACCGATAGACCCGATATAGATGGACGTGCGCAGCAGACCAGACGACGTGCCAATATGCTCGGATGCCGCTCGGCGATATAGCACGGTCTGACTGGTCGACATGCTGAGTCCCAACACCAGTCCCGCGACAGCGGAGGCGGTCAACGGCAATACGACCATGCCAGCGGATGACGTGCAAGCCAACAACATGCCCACCGCCACCATCGCCGAACAGCACACCATCAACGGCAGGCGCACTATCGGCTTCTTCGCGATGGATAACGAAGCCACTGTCGCCACCACCCCCATCGGAATGATGAACATGCCGGAAACACCGGCGTTCATATGGCAGGCATCCTCCAACCACTGGGGCAAGGCGTACATGACCACATAAGCGCCAAGCATGGTGAGCATCGCACGCAGAAAATTCAACGTCATCGCATTATCCGCCGCGAGTGAACGCACATCGACGAAAGGCGTTGCCGCATGCAACTCCCACGCGACAAAAGCCAACAAAGCGATGACAGTGACGCAACCGGACACCTTGTCGAAAGTAGGCAAACTCATAAGAACAATCAGCAGCGCGCTGATTGTGATGGAGAATAGCAACAGACCCATGACATCGAGATGCGCGATGAAGAAGGATACGGTCATGCGATGTTCATGCTTCGCATCGGGCTCGATGCTTGCCAATCCCAGCACAATCGTGATGATGCCGACCAACACGTTGACGAAGAAGGTGGAGCGCCATCCCAAAAAGGTGACCAACAGGCCGCCCAACGGTGGACCGACAGCGATGAGCACCAGTCCCACCATAGCGAGAATGGAAAGGACCAACGAAGGCGGTTCCGCCAATCCCATGCGATCAGCCCGTCTGCGAACCAGCAGCATGGCAGCAGGATAGCCACAGGATGTGCCCGCACCAATAAGCACACGCGACGTCAGCAGCACGCCGAGATTCGGGGCGAAACCACCCAGTAGTCCTCCAATCATGACCAATGCCGCACCGGCCATGAACACCGAGCGAGACCAATGATCTCAGAAAGCTTGCCCGCCGTCGGCTGCGCGATGGCACATGTCAGGTACAGCGCAGATATCAGCAGGGTCGCCCTTCCGGCATCAATCCGCAAATCATGTGAAATCGGTGCGAGCGCCGTCGAGATAAGCGTGCTGTTGACAGGGTTGAGACCGACCCCAAATATCATCGCCATGATGAAGGTCTTGGGAAACGCGGGAGTTTCTCTTGTCTTATCAGCCGTCTTCATCGCGTGTCGCCTCCCGTCGGCAGCGATTCCGTGGCGGCGATGCGTTCGATCAATGTGGTCGCAGCGGCGAGGTCCCCGCGCTCGCCGTCATCCAATGCATATTCGATGGCATGCGCCAGCCAAGTTGTTTGGCTAGCGGTTACGTGGGCGAGGAACGCATGTCCTTCATCGGTCAAGCCGACCAGTCGACGACGACGATCTTTCGAATCGGCATGCTGTGTGACATACCCTGTGGACCTCAGTAGTTCAAGACGCTGGGTGATGGCCTGTTGCGATACGTGTTCGTACGCGGCCAAAGTCGATACCGACAGTTCTCCCTCGGTATCCAGCCGCTTCAACATGGCAAGCTGCGAAGCGGTGATGCCCCGTTCCGCGATGCCGGCCTCATGCTTCATCCGAGCTTGCAGCCTGCTGACCGCAATCGCCAATTCCATGGCGACATCCGATGTCGAATATTCGTCTTTCGTATCCATTTCGCTTGCCTCCAGCTGGCCACCATAGCACTTACACAAGCTACTTGTGCAATCTGCTTGCGGATTTCCTCGCATGACGCCACTCGCCGCAAGGCTTCAAACCGTTATCGCCCTGAACAACAAAAAGGGCCATCCCACTTTTGCAGGATGGCCTCCATATAAGAACAACAGACCTCAGGCAAGTTTGCCGTAGGCTTCGGCATCCACCGGCTCGAGCCATTCGTTGCTCATGGATGCCGGATCGCCCGCAGACCATGAAGGTAGATGCGAGCATGATTCGCCGGGGGCGGCGCCATGCCAGTGCTTCGTATCCGCGGGGATGCAGACGGCCTGCCCGGCCTTGAGCTCCTTTGGCTCCTGTCCCTCGATCTGGTAGTAGCCGCAACCGCCGACCGCGATGAGTACCTGCGCCGCGTTGTGATGGATGTGCCAGTTGTTGCGGCAACCCGGCTCGAAGGTCACGTTATGGATGGCAATCTGCGGAGTCTCGAGCACCGGAGCAAGGTAGCTCTGTCCCACGAAGTACTGCGCGAAGCCGTCGTTCGGTTCTCCCATCGGGAATGCGCTCGGATTTTCCATTGTCGACCCGTCCTTTCATTTATGCTCTGTACCGTTCCCTATTCAACGCCCGGCGAAAAAGAATGTCCAATGTGAGTATGGTATATCGTTCCATGCGTCGATTGCATATCAAACCATTCATGCGAGGTATTGGTTCTGCCAATCGAAACGGGATATGCTGACCTTCCGAACATCAACGGCAGAAGAGCTTCAGTATGACTGACATGAGCTACGCCCCACTGGGATGGTCCGGCATCCAAGTTTCCAAGGTCTGCCTTGGCGGTATGAGTTTCGGCAAGACCTCCCCGTAATTCCATCAGTGGACCATCGATGCCGACGCCACCGAACAGCCGTCAGTACAACATGGCGCTCACCCCATACTCCCCATGGCGTCCGGCCATCTGACCCATCCGTCCTGGGATTCCGATTCCAAACGCGGCACCACCGACGGCACCATGCGCAACAAGTACGATCAGCACGTGCGCAGGATATGCCGATCATCGAACGCGTGCACGGGCTCGCGGAACGGCTCGGCGTGCCGATGGCGCGGATCGCCCTCGCCTGGCATTGGGCCAAGGACGTCACGGCACCGATCGTCGGCTGCTCGAAGACGGAGCGCGTGGATGATGTCATCGAAGCACTTGGAGTAAAACTCAGCGAATCCGACATCGCCTATCTTGAGGAGCCGTACACGGCGCATGAACTGGTCGGCCCATTGGCCAGGCCGGGCGAGCGCGCGCTGGCCGGCACCCTTGCGCCGACTCTGAAGGAGAAAGCCAAGTAGCGCCACACGTCGCCGGAAAGTGGCTAGCGCACCGGGATGCAGATCTCGGTCACGAACTGGGCGGGATCCGATGTCAACCCTTCATCGATCAACGCGATCTCACGTGAGAACCCGGTGATGTCGAGACCCTGCTCTGCGGTGTACCATATCAGCTCGCGATACCGGTCGGGGGCATCGCCATGACTCCCCCGGAACCGGATGCGCACGCAATCGGTCTCCGGCAATGCCACGGTGTCGCCCTCATATTCGTCCTCGTCGTCAAGCAATAGGAACACCAACCCGTAATCGGCATATCCGCCCTGTTCCAACGATTCCTTGTCAATGCCGACGCCGACCTTGCCGAGGAAGACCAGCGAATCCTTCTGATGCTGCTCCAGCTTGCGGATCGAATATTCCAGGCCGAGATACGAGTCGACCTTCGGTGAATCCCTGATCCAGACGATCCTGCAGGCGGGTTGCCGCACAACACGTATCACGTCGAATTCGGACTGCTCAGCGTCCCGCAGCCGCTCCAAGCGATGGTCGATCTTCCGCTGGACCATTTCCAGCTCATGCTGTTTGCGCTCGATCAGGGCTTTCTGTGCAACAAGCTTGTCCTCGATGACATGCACGTCGCGATTGTGCAGGAACTCGGCTATCTGCGTCAACGGCATATCCAGCACACGCAGGTACCGGATTGTGTTCAGCACCTCGAACTGCTTGGCACCGTAATACCGGTACCCGGTGCGCGGGTCGATATATTCGGGTTCCAGCAAGCCGCAACGCTCATAATGCCGAAGCGTGCCCAGCGACACATTGAACATATCTGCAACCTTGCCTATACGGAACAGTCTGCCGTCACCCGGCAAAGCGTCGCGCCCTCCACTTCGCTCACTCGCCGTCATGCACGCGCCTTCTCCGAAATTACGCCGTGACGCTTGAGCCACGCGTAGAAGCCAAGACAGATCAGCACGGAAAGCAGCGATCCGGCGGGCGCGGCGACGCCCATGGGGAACAAGGTGTTCGGGAACAGCTTGGATGCCAGATACGCCCCGGGCACACGGACCAGGGTGATGGCCACGATATTGTGGATGAATCCGATATAGGAGCGCCCGCATGCGGCGAAGAAGCCGCTGAAGCAGAAGTGGATGCCCGCGAAGATGCTGTCGACGATGTAGCTGCGGATGTACTGTGTTCCCAGCAGGATTACCGTCGCATCGGTGGTGAACAGGCCGACGATGGAGCCCGCCGTCAGTTCCACCACAATCGATATGACGATGCCGTAGACGACGGTGATCGCGGTGGCGTATCGCAGTGTCTTCGTCGCTCGCTCCATCCTGCCGGCACCGATGTTCTGCGCCGAGACGGCGGATACCGTGGCCAGCATGGACGACGGTACCAGGAACAACGCGCTGATCATCTTTTCGACGACGCCGACAGCTGCCGCATCGTTCAGGCCACGGTAGTTGGCGATGACCGTGATGATGATGAAGGCGATCTGGATGCAGCCGTCCTGAACCGCCGTCGGCACTCCGATGCGAGAATGCCGCGGAGCATGGCCCTATCGGGGCGAAGATCGCCGAACTTCAGTCTGATGCCCGTACGCCGGCGGCGAATCGCCACCAATGTCACGGTCACACTGATGGCCTGCGCCAGTGTGGTGCCCAATGCCGCGCCCGAGGGACCAAGACGCAGCCAGCCCATAAACAGGTAGTCGAACACGATGTTGCAGAAGCATGCAACCGCAATGAAATACATGGGGCTTTTCGAATCGCCCATCCCACGGAACACCGAGCTGATAATGTTGTACGCGACGATGAACGGGATGCCGATATAGCAGATGGTCAGATACTGCGCGGTTCCCTCGACGGCTTCGACTGGCACGCCGATCAGCGAGATGATGTTGTGCACGTTCAACAGCAGAACGACCGTCAGCGCCAACGCGATTCCTGCGAACAGCGTGATGACGTTGCCGATGGCCTTGGCCGCACGGTCGAGCCTGTTCGCGCCGACCGCACGGCCGATGGTGACGGTCGCGCCCATGGCAAGACCCACGATGACCACGGTGAGCATGTACAGCACCTGGCTGCCGTTCGCCACCGCGGTGATGCCGTCGATGCCGATGAACTGTCCGGCGATGAACAGATCGGCCATGCCGTACAGCGTCTGCAGGAAATACGACAGCAGATACGGCAACGCGAAGGTGACGATCGTTCTGAACACGCTTCCCGTTGTCAGGTTCTTTCCCATGGGTTGTCTCTTATCCTCCCGTTTCGGCCTATGTCTTCCAGCAGGAAGGCTAAACCTTACAATGGTTGTAGAGTCAATCCCAAAGCATTGTCATGTCCAATATGCGGAAAACCGTCTTTCACCCCATGACCGGAGCGGTGGCTTCGTCTTCCCCGTCCGGCTCGTCGGCGAGACCCATGAGCTCTCCCATCTTGTCCGCGTACACGCCCGTCTCATGCATGAGCAGGGCCCGCACTGCCCGAAGCGATTCGCGATCCCGAGGAAGACGGTACAAGGCGATGGTCGCGGCCATTTCGCCAAGCTTTTCATAGTTGTCCAACATGCGTTTGCGATCCTTGTGCGAAGCGAGCATCGCATCCATGCGATCCTCCGGTTCGGCGAAAAAGATATATCCGGCAAGGGTAAGCAGCAGACCAGCCTTCCTCACATTGCGTGCCTGGCTGTCAAGTTCTTTGACACCATTCTCGAACATGGTTCGATCACGCAGTCTGAAGCCTTCCTGGAGAAGACCCGAAGCCGACGGCCCCATAAGGGAGATGGCAAGGTCATGCAGATAGAGCGGGTCTTTCCATATATCCTCCACTTCATATACGCCATTGTCCTCGATCTCGGCCAGTAGTTGGGCGACGGGCTTAGTGTTCTCATCCCACAGATTCCGATATGCCTCCACAATGTGTTCGGCGTCATACAGATATCTGGCATCGAGGCAAGCCGGATATTCCAATGAGCTGGTGACGCTCAGATCCACAGAACAGGCATATTCCAGATCCGCCTTGATCCGCATATCCTGCAACTGGGCGCATACATGCCTGTATCGGAAATCGGGATCACATCCCAATTCGACCACTTTCGGATCATCGCGGAGCATACACATACCCAATCCCCCATAAGCGAGAACCATCAGCGCCGCATCAGCGGCCCTAGGCTCGCCCCCTCCCCATCGCAACAGAGTGTATGCGGCCAGACGGTAGGTCTGTCGCAGGTATTCCATCATGCATTCGAGCCGTTTCCTCCTTCCGCCTCCGCTCTTCTTCCCCTTGGTCTTTTTCCTTCGGAACACCTCACGTGTATCGAACAGACCAAGCTGGAACGGCATCCTGTTGCTCGGCCGATGCGTCGCCACCGCGACGGAAGCATCATTAATCATTTCATACAGCCATGCGCTCATGCCGTATTTACGAACCACATTGCGGCATCCGGTCAAGAATTCGGCATCATAGCTATTTGGAACCGATCCAATATGATCATATCCATGTCGAGGTTCACCGGCCATGACGTGCCGCCGAACAAGTCATCCGCAAGCTCGTGCACCACGTCATCGAACAGGGAAAGCGGACCTTCCATATCGTGTTCGAGACGTATCCGATCAAGGTCCGCGAAACAACGCCCCGAGCTGTACCGGTCGAAGCGCTCGATCAGCCGATCCATCGTTTGCAGGAAAGCCTGTTCGTCCATATTGAATGGCGTGGCCACGGCAACTGTCATATGCAACTCCTTCGTCGTAGAGATGCACCTACTGTCGCATATCCGTCCACCTCTCCGTCACAATCCTTTGAAAAAAGTGAATAAGTGGACAATTTCCACCTATCCACACCCCCATACCTGTCTGTGGACAACTTGCGCAATAACAAAAGGCCCTTCCTCCAAAAAGAGGAAGGGCCTGATCTTCGCGTAGGCGACGAGCCGGTCCGTCAGTTGATGAGTTCCTTGACCGCTGCGATGACGGCCTGCAGACTCGCCTTGGCGTCACCAAACAGCATCTGCGTGTTGTCTTCGAAGTACAGCTCGTTCTGGATGCCGGCATAACCGGTGCCACGGCCACGCTTCATGACCACCACGTTCTGCGCCTTGTCGACGTCGAGAATCGGCATGCCGGAAACCGGGGTGCCCGGCTTGCGGGCGGCCGGATTGGTCACGTCGTTGGCGCCGACCACCAGAGCCACGTTGGCCTGCGGGAACTGCGGATTGATGTCATCCAGGTCGACGAGCTCCTCATACGGGACGTTGGCCTCGGCGAGTAGCACGTTCATATGGCCAGGCATACGGCCTGCCACCGGATGGATGGCGTAGGAGACTTCGACACCATGGTCCTTGAGCAGGGTGCCAAGGTCAGCGAGCTCACGCTGGGCCTGGGCCTGGGCCAGACCGAAGCCCGGCACGAAGATGACCTTCTCTGCGTAGACGAGCTGGACGGCCAGATCGTCGGCGGAGGTTTCCTTCATGGTGCCCTCCAGCCCCTCTCCGGCGCCCGCCGCAGAATTGGAGCCGCCGAAGCCACCAGCCAAGACGGACAGCAGCGGACGGTTCATAGCCTTGGACATGGCGATGGACAGGGTCACGCCCGCCGCACCGACGAGCGCGCCGGCCACGATCAGGGCGATGTTGTTGATGGCCAGACCGGACATGGCCACTGCGGTGCCGGTGCAGGCGTTCAACACGGAGATGACGACCGGCATATCAGCGCCGCCGATCGGGATGACGAACACGAGGCCGTAGCACAGGGCGAACACGGTGGTCAGGATCGACCAGAGCAGACGCTGGTTCGGCTGCACGCACAACATCACGAAGGACACGATGGTGAGCACGACGAACAGGATGTTCCAGAAACCTTGCCCGGCAGGCTCAGCTTCTTGACCACTTGATGCCCTGCAGCTTGCCGGCTGCGATCAGCGAGCCGGAGAAGGTGACGGAGCCGATCATGATGCCCAGACCCGCGGTGATGAGCACCACGATGGATGGGGTTTCGGCGGAGGTCAGGATGTCGTTCAATGCCACGAGCGCGGCGGCGCCACCGCCCACGGTGTTGAACACGGAGACCAGCTGCGGCATGTCGGTCATCTTGACCTTCTTGGCGGAGACCACGCCCGCCACGGCGCCGATGACGATGCCGACAATCAGCACGATGACTGCGACGCCATGCTTGAAACCGTTGGAGGCCTCACCTGCGAACAGCACGATGAAGGCCATGGCCACGGCGAACACCATGCCGATGGCGGAGACCATGTTGCCCTTGCGGGCGGTCTTCGGGGAGTTCATCAGGTGCAGGCCGATGACGAACATCACTGCGGCCAGCAGATAGACGAACCATTCGATGACGCCGAGCGGCGTGCTCAGCATTTCGGCCAGGTACCCATTTACTTGGCCTCCTCTTCCTTCTTCTTGCCCTTGTCGGACTTGAACATCTCCAGCATGCGGTCGGTGACGACGTAGCCGCCGACGACGTTCATCGTGCCCAGCACGGCGGCCAGGAAGATGAACACCCAGGCGAACGGACTGGTGGCGTGCGCGGCGACGATGACGACGCCCGCGATGACGATGCCGTGGATGGAGTTGGCGCCCGACATCAGCGGGGTGTGCAGGGTGGCGGGCACCTTGCCGATGACCTCGACGCCGATGAGCAGCGCGAGGACGAACAGTGTGATCGCAACGACGATATCCATTGCTTTACTCCTCTTCCTTCTTGGCTTCCTCGCCGCGGCCGGCCACGACCATGGCGTTGTCGAGCTCTTCGTTCAGGTCGATGGCGAGCTTGCCGTCACGCACGAAATGCGCCAGCACGTCGGCCACGTTGCGGCTCAGCAGGTTGGATGCGGTGGTGGACACGCCGCTGGCCAGATACGGGGCGCCGATGATGGTCACGCCGTTGTCGGTGACCTGGGTGCCGACGGAGGAGCCTTCGACGTTGCCGCCAAGGTCGCTTGCCGCGCAATCGACGATGACGGCGCCACGATGCAGACCGGCCACACCGGCCTTGGTCAGAAGGACCGGAGGCTTGCGTCCCGGCACTTTGGCGGTGGTGATGACGATGTCGAAGCCGGCGGCCTTCTGATCGACCGCGGCCTGTTGCTGGGCCTGCTCTTCGGCGCTCAGCGCGCGTGCGTAGCCGCCTTCGCCCTGGCCCTTGGAGAAGTCAAGACCAAGGTCGAGGAACTTGGCGCCCAAGGATTCGACTTCGCCCTTGGATGCCGGACGCACGTCGTACGCGGTGACGACGGCGCCGAGACGCTTGGCGGTGCCGATGGCCTGCAGGCCGGCGATACCGGCGCCAGAATAAGCACCTTGGCCGGGCGGATGGTGCCAGCGGCGGTGGTCATCATCGGCAGGAAGGAACCGTACGCGTTGGCTGCCACGATGGCGGCCTTGTAGCCCATCACGGAGTTCTGCGACGTCATTTCGTCCATGGACTGCGCGGAGCTCAGCTGACGCGGCAGCTTTTCCATGCGACGCCGACCAGACCGGCCTTCTCGATCGCGGCGACGTAATCGGCATCGGTGAACGATCCCAACATGCCAATGATCCATGTGCCCTGCTTGACGCGGGCGAGCAGCTCATTGCTTGGACGATCCACAAAACCCAGCGCGTCGGCGCGTGCGATCACATCGTCGGCGGAGACGACCTGCGCGCCCGCCTTCGTATAATCTTCATCAACGTAGTGCGATGCGACGCCCGCACCGGACTCAATCAGACATGTAACACCTGATTTACGCAACCTCGTTACGATATCCGGTGTCAGAGCAACACGGGACTCGTGTTCGGAAGTCTCGTTGAGAACTCCGAAGACCACGGTGGCTTCAGCTTTTTCAGCCATAGGTGCCCTTTCTTCCTCGTTAAAGAAATCTAATGAACAGATACAGCGCCCAAGTGTAACGTACACGGCAACATCGCGGCCGCAATCGTTCATCTTTCGAATCACGGGCTGTATCCGGCATGCGCCGCCCGTTTCCCTGATGGCCTGTCACCTTACGCTACCGTAAGGTGACGTGTCGCGCGCGACGGGCTATCATTCCTTCTTTAGATACCGTTTATATACGTAGGAGAGTCACGTGTCCATCATCACCTCGTTGAACAAGCAGGCCACTAATCTCGCAAGGAAGGCGTTGCGCTTGGGCAACGATTTCGTGCACCCGGTCAGCGACGATTCCGGCAATACACCGGATTACAACGACCCGAACAGCATCCTCTCCCCCGATGGCCATATCGAGCTGCCGCACACCGCTGAATGGGGACCGGGATACCCGTCCACCACGTTCCTTGACCCTGAAACCGGACTGTTGACCACGAAGACAGAGGCAATCCGCCGCTAGACGAAGGCACCTCCATCTACGATATCTACGCCGACCGCGCCGCTCGTATGGGCGACGAACCATTGTACACGTTCAAGCAAGATGGCGATTGGCACACCAAGACCGCAAATGAGACGCTCGCCGACATCCGCGCCGTCGCGAAGGGCTTGCTGCATTATGGTTTGAAGAAGGGCGATGGCGTAGCTTTCATGTGCCGCACCTCCTACGATTGGGATGTGTTCGACGCGGCCGTCATGGCCTGCGGCGGCGTGCTCGCCACGATTTACGATACCGATTCCGCCGAGCAGATCCGCAATATCGTCAACAATTCCGATGCGCGTCTGCTGGTCGTGGAAACCACTGATATGAAGGCGAAGGCGGACGGGGCCGAAACCGAATGCCCGACTTTGGAGCACATCGTCTGCTTCGAGACCGGTGGTCTTGACGAGATCAAGGCGTATGGCTCCGGTGTGAGCGATGAGGCGCTCGATGCGCGAATCGATTCCGTGCAGAAGACCGATCTGTGCTCCATTGTGTACACGTCCGGTTCGACCGCCGCGCCGAAGGGCGTGGAGATGACGCATGAGCATTATTGCGCCACCGCGTTCAATCTGCCCGATTATATGCCGGAACTGCTGCATGACAAGAAGAACACCGTCCTGCTGTTCCTGCCTCAGGCGCATTCCTTCGCCCGTGCCATCAACTACATCTGCGTAGCAAGCAATCTGCATATTTATATCGCGCAGGGCATCAAGACATTGACCGCCGATTTGCAGGTGGCCAAGCCGACCATCATGATCGTTGTTCCGCGTGTGCTGGAGAAGGTGTACAACGCTGCTTCCCAGAAGGCCGGTCATGGCGCCAAGGGCGTTGCTTTCGCCGCAGCCGTGGTCGCCGCGCAGAATTATATGAAGGAAGTCAGCACCAAGGGGAAGACCGGAACGCTTACCAAGGCACGTCGCGCGGCGTTCGATCCGGTGGTCTATGCCTCGCTGCGTGAGGTGCTCGGCGGACGCGCCAAGTGGATCGTCGCGGGCGGTGCGCCGCTTGATCCGGAGTTGTTGGCGTTCTTCCGTGGTGCCGGCGTGCCGGTCTACGAAGGCTACGGATTGACCGAAACCACCGCGCCGTGCGCGTTCAACGTGCTTGGCGTGCCGTATCATCAGGGTTCCGTCGGCATCGCGTTCCCTGGTTTCGAGCTGCGTATCGCCGAGGATGGGGAGATTCAGGTCAAGGGCGCTTCGGTGTTCCCGAAGTACCATAAGAACGGCGAGGCCACCGAGGATTCCTTTACCGAGGATGGCTGGTACAAGACCGGCGACTTGGGCCGCATTGACGACGATGGCTTCCTGTACATCATCGGACGCAAGAAGGATCTCATCATCACCGCCGGCGGCAAGAACGTCTCCCCTGGCCCGATCGAGGATGTCATCAAGCGTTGCGAATTCGTCTCTCAGGCGTTGGTGCTTGGCGACAAGCGTCCGTTCATCTCCGCGCTGATCACGCTTGACGAGGAAGCGTTGCGTCCATGGCTGGAAAGCAAGGGTCTCAACCGAGATATGTCGATGGAGGAGGCCTCCAGCAACGCGGCCGTCCGCGCCGAAGTCAGAAGTGGGTCGATCAGGCCAATGAGGGCGTGTCCCGTGCCGAATCCGTGCGTAAGTTCATCATCCTGCCGGAGGAGTTCACACAGGAGAACGGTTTGATGACCGCTTCCATGAAGGTCATCCGTCCGAAGGTGATCAAGCGTTACGCCACCCTGCTGAACACGCAAATGTACACCAAGAAGAAGTGACCATCCAGCACCAACAAGCTTAGAGCATAAGAAAGCCTGCCGCATAAACAGCGGCAGGCTTTATTGTTCCCACCCGGAAAAAATCAGAAGCCCAGCTTCTCAAGCTGCTTGGCTGAGCCGTCAAACGGGCAGCCCAGTGGGTTGACCGTAGGCGAAGTGAGCAGCTTCGCCGCGAAGCGGATCCTAAGCGGCTTAGAAGCCCAGCTTCTCAAGCTGCTTAGGATCCGACTGCCATCTTGGCCACCTTGACATGCAGGTCGAGCTTGGCCTTCTGCCCGACGATGCGGTTGACCGCGGTGCGCAGCTTCTTCTTGACGCGTACCAGATGCTCCGCGTTATGTCCGATGATGATCGGCTTCTGCGAATCACGTTCCACGTAGATCGACACAATCACCTGCGCCTTGCCCGCGTAGGATTCGCCGCTGTCGTTGTCTTCCGGATATTCGATGGAATCCACCACCACGGCGAGCGAATGCGGCAGCTCGTCATCCAATTCCTCCAGGAACGCGCCTCGAATCAGTTCGGCGATGGTGTCTTCCGGACGTTCTTCGGTGATTTGCTCGGCCGGATACATCTGCGGTCCTTCGGGCATGTTCTCCACCAGCACGTTGCGTACTTCGGCGAGATTGTCGTGCTCGAGGGCGCTCACCGGCACAATGTCGGTGAAGTCGGCGAACTCGTTGATTTCGATGAGCTTGTCGATCAAAGCGCTTCGGTCCAATTCGTCGATTTTGGTGACGATGGCGATCAGCGGCACCTTCCATTTGAATGTGCCGTCGTCGCGTTTGACGGCGAAATCAGAACGCAGCCTGCTCAGAATGCGTTTGTCGCCGGGGCCGATTTCCTGGTCGGCGGGCAGCAGGAAGGCGATCGCGTCGACATCGGATAGCGATTCGTCGACGACATCGTTCAGCCGCTGTCCGAGCAGCGTACGCGGACGGTGGATACCGGGGGTATCGACCAGCACGATCTGCGCGTTGTCTGTGGTCAGAATGCCGCGGATGGCCTTACGTGTAGTCTCCGGACGGGATGAGGCGATGGCGATCTGCGTGCCGATAAGCGCGTTGATCAGCGTCGATTTGCCGACGTTCGGACGTCCGACCACCACGACGAAGCCGGAACGATATGGAACGGGGGCTTCGGCGTCGGAATGCTGGGAAGCCGGTTCGGTCACATCTGCGTCAGTCATGCTTGTCCTTGGAATCCTTGTCGTCATGGGATGCCTCTTCGGCACCGTTCGTATGGTCTTCGTGTTGTTCAGTTTCGTCCACGCCCTCGACGTGGGCCGGTTCCACCACGATGGTGGACACTTTCTTGCGGCGTCCCGCGGAGTCGACCGCGGTCAGGCGCAGGCCCCTGGTGACGGCCGTCGAACCGACGATCGGCACGCGGCCAAGCAGCTTGGTGAGCAGACCGTATACCGTGTCGACGTCGTCCTCGTCGATGTCGATTTCGAAGATCTCCTCCAAGTCGGCGATGGGCGTGCGTGCCGGCATGCTCCATTTGTTCTCGCCGATTTGTTCCGGATCGGCATGCTGGGTACGGTCGTGCTCGTCCTCCAGTTCGCCGACGATCTGTTCGATGGTGTCTTCGATGGTGACCAGGCCGGCGATGCCGCCGTATTCATCCACGACGATAGCCACATGCTGGCGGGTGCGCTGCATCTGGTGGAACAGGTCGTCGACCGGCTTGGATTCGGGCACCAGCATCGGGTCACGGACGATGGATTCGACATCGCGGGATATCGCCGCGGGATTGAACGCCGTGGCGCGCACGGCATCCTTCAGGTATGCCACGCCGACCAGATCATCCACATCATCGCCGATGACCGGTATACGGGAGAATCCGGAACGGGAGCACAATTTCAGCATGTTCTCCAGCGTCTCCCCGCGTTCGATGCAAATCATATCAGTGCGCGGCACCATGATCTCACGCGTCAACGTTTCGGACAACGTCAATACGTTGCGCAGCATTTCGGAAACCTCAGGGTCGAAATCATTCGCCTCGACCAGACGATCTATGGTGGCGCGCCCTTGTTCGAGTTGGATTTTTTCAAGCTCCTCATCGTCCGACAGATCATTCGAATGACGTTTCGCATCCTTCTGTCCGCCGATTTTAGCGAATGGCGTCAAAGCACCGTGACCGACGCCGCATCGGCATGCTTCAGCATCAGATCGACCGGTTTGGAGGCGCCCGCGCTACGTGGACGGACCAGCAGCGAAATCACCGCGACCACCAGCGCGAACACGAAGCCGACAAGCAGTCCCGCCCATAACGGCGCATCGCACAACGACGCGATCGCGGCGACCAACACACCGTCAAGCACATTGCAGGTGATGCGGAAGAACGCGCATGAACCGGCGGTCGCGTAGCGGTCGGCGATCAGCCGCTGCACCTTGTGGATGCGTTTGATCTTCTTGTCGCGTATGAATTGCGACGCCTCCGTATCCGTCTGAATCTCAAGAATGAGGTTGTTCAGACTTGCCCTCGTGACACGTCCCACCGCGCCTTCCGTCGCGGCCATCGACAGCGACAGCCAGACCAGCAGCAATGCGATGACGACGAGAATCGCAATCATCGTGATAGTCGTTGTTTCCATGGTTCGTCAACCCCCACTTTCGAAACCGTCGGATGATGCATCATGCCGTCATTTGGCCGTTTTGCCGCCGGCCCCGTGTTCGCGGTCCCATTCGGCGAGCGCATCCGGCGTGCCGGCGGGAAGCGTCGCCCGCGCGCCGGCTCCCTGTCGAAGCGCGAAGAACGTCAATAGCAGCTGGCGTTGCAAGCCGAACATCTGCCGTTCCTGTTCGGGTGTGACATGGTCGTATCCGAGCAGGTGGAGGATGCCGTGGATGGTCAGCAGCATCATTTCCTCCATGGTGCTGTGGCCGGCCGCGAGCGCCTGCTGGGCGGCCACCCACGGGCATAGCACGATGTCGCCCAGCACGCCTTCCATTTCGGTTCCGCCGTCTCCGGGGCGCAGTTCGTCCATTGGGAAGCTCATGACGTCGGTGGGGCCTTCGAGGTTCATCCAACGCATGTGCAGTTGGGCGATGGGATCCGGGTCCACGAACATGATGGTCAGGTCGGATTGTGTGCTGACCCTCATCTGGCTCATGACCCATACGCCGAGGTCGGAAAAGATTTTGCCGTCGATCTGCCAGGCGGTTTCGTTCGTCACTTCAACGCTCATTTATGCGTTTTCCTTGTTCTTGTCGTCGAATGGTTGCGATGATGCGGCACGCGCGCTTCTGCTGTGGTCTCCCGCTATGGCCGTGTGCCTGTCGTAGGCGGCGACGATTTTGCCCACGAGCGCGTGGCGGACCACGTCTTCGGGCTTCAGGTGGGCGAAGGCGATGTCGTCGATGCCGTCGAGGATGCGTTCGATGGTGGCCAGACCTGATTTCGGCACGGTCAGATCCACTTGGGTCACGTCGCCGGTGATGACCATTTTGGTGTTGAATCCCAGTCGGGTCAGGAACATCTTCATCTGCTGTTCGGTGGTGTTCTGGGCCTCGTCGAGGATCACGAACGCGTCGTTGAGCGTGCGGCCGCGCATGTAGGCGAGCGGCGCCACTTCGATGGTGCCGTCGTCCATGTATCGCTTGAGCTGGTCCGCTCCGAGCATGTCGGACAGCGCGTCGTACAGCGGTCGCAGGTACGGGTCGACCTTTTCGTTGAGCGTGCCCGGCAGGAAGCCGAGGTTCTCCCCTGCTTCGACGGCGGGACGGGTCAGTATGATGCGCCGGACCTGCCTGTCTTGGAAAGCACGTACCGCTTTGGCTACGGCAAGATAGGTTTTGCCGGTGCCTGCCGGTCCGATGGCGAAGGTGATGGTGTGCGATTCGATGGCGTTGACGTAGGCTATCTGTCCGGCGGTTTTGGCACGGACCGGTTTGCCGAGCGCGAAGGTGATGACGCCCGGCACGTGAGGACGCCGCCTGTCTGCGGTTTCCTCACGATGGGACGCGTGCGACTGTTGCCTGCCGGCCATGCGCAATTCCTCCACCACGCGGCCGTGGCCGGGATGTGTGGCGCGGACCGGATTTTTAAGCACGTTCTGGTCGAGCATGCGACGGACGGTATCGGCGTCCATCGGCGCGGTATAGGCGGCTTGGATGATATCGGCAACCACCTGTTCGGCTTGGGCGGCTTGGGATTCGGATTTGCTGGAATGCGACATGATGGCGATGCGGTTGCCCCGTACGATGATGGTCAGGTCGGGGAACGCACGTTCGACTTCCCGAAGCACCTCGTCCACAGGGCCGAGCACGGTCACCGGATCAAGCTGTTGGGGTATCGCGATGGTGCGTGTAGTGGTGGGCACAGAACCTCTTCCGATGTCGGTATTGGCGGTAGGCAGTATGTGGACTATTCGTCGAGCTTTTCGCCGGTAAGCACGTGGGCGTGCACGTGGAACACGGTCTGTCCGGCGTCGATTCCGGTGTTGAAGATCAGACGGAAGGCGCCATGGAACTCCTGGTCGGCGATTTTCTGCGCCACTTCGGCCATGTGGGCGAGCTGTGCCGGATCCTCTTTGGCGAGTTCGGCGACGTTCGCGTAGTGCTTGCGCGGCACGATCAGTACGTGCACCTTGGCTTTCGGATTGATGTCCTTGAAGGCGTAGGTGGCATCGTCCTCGTACACCTTCTCGCTGGGAATCTCACCTGCGATAATCTTGCAGAACAGGCAATCCTTGTCGCTCATAACGCTCCTTATCGGTATTGGAAAAACCTTCGCTACCATGCTACACCAGCAGGAAACGGGGCGATTCCGGCAATTTCACGCAATGGAGCCGGGATCAGACGAAACGTCCCAATGCTCGCGCGAGCAATGACAGCGCGACCGGACCGGCGGTGGACGCACGTAGGATGTTGCTTCCCAGCACGCACACTTCGGCGCCGGCTTTCGTGAACGCCTCGACTTCGGCGTCGCTGATGCCGCCTTCCGGACCGACGAGCACATATATGGTGCGCGGACGTCCGTCCTTCAGACACGTATCGGACAGTTTGGCGATACCGGTTTCCAGTTGTTCCCAGGTCTTCGTGGCATCTTGATGCAGCACGATCACCATGTCGCCATGCACGCATGCGCGCTTGCAGATGGCGACCACCTGCTTGCTGGTCACGCAATCGTCCAGCTGGGGCGTCCACGATCTGCGCGACTGTTCGGTGGCGGATTCCAGCACCTGCCTCCACTTTTTGTCAGTACGTCCTGCCTTCCATTTGGCGATGGAACGGTCGGCCTGCCAGGGAATCACCTGATCGACGCCGATCTGCGTGGCCATATCGATCGCCTGCTCGTCATGGCCGGTTTTGGCGAGAGCCTGCACCAGCGCGAGCCTGGTGACCGGCTGCGGCTCCTTGCCGAATCGCAGCACTTCCGCGATTCCCTGCTGCGCGTCGCGCAGTACGGCGTGGATGCGCAATCCCCTGCCGTCGGAAAGCTGCAGTTCGTCGCCGTCCTTCAATCGCATGGCCTGGATGGCGTGCCTGCGTACGGATGAGGGAAGCGTCAGCTCCATCCGGCGTTGAGCTCGTCGCTGTTCACCGGTACGTCGTCATGGTCCGTATCAAGCAGAAAAAGGGCATCAGTCATAGCTTCCGAGCCTATCAGGAACCCCACATAACCCATATCGGACCTATCGCGACACGCCAGGATTTGCATCATGGATTTCAACTGCTATAGTTTTCATTCGTTGCCGCTGAGCAACGCACCTGTCCGGGTGGCGGAATGGTAGACGCGCTAGCTTGAGGTGCTAGTGCCTATTTTATACAGGCGTGCGGGTTCAAGTCCCGCTCCGGACACCGGAATAAACCCCTTGGAGACAAGGGGTTTTCTTGTATCTGACGAAAGATTGGCGGAATACGGGCAATGCGGTTCATTCATCTTGACTCCATCGACGACGAGCGTGTGGCGGCTTATGTGAATCTCACGGAAATCCAGCTGCGCAACAGGCTGGAGCCCAGCAAGGGATTGTTCATCGCCGAATCGCCCAAAGTGATAGACCGTGCCCTGGCCGCTGGACGCGAGCCGATTTCCCTGCTGGTCGAGGAGTCGTGGATCGACGGCATGAGCGGCATGTTCGATGTCATCGAGAAACGTTGGGGCGATGGCATTCCCGTGTATGTCGCTTCGCCTGAGCAGCTCAAACGTCTAACCGGCTACCGGCTGCATCGCGGAGCCCTTGCCGCGATGAAACGCTGGTCCCTGCCCAGCGTCGAAGAGGTCTGCCGTGGCGCTCGCCGGGTCGCGGTCATGGAGAATATCGTCGACCACACGAATGTGGGCGCTCTCATGCGTTCGGCTGCGGCGCTCGACGTGGATGCGGTGCTCGTCACTCCGTCCTGTGGCGACCCGTTGTACCGGCGCGCGGCACGCGTGTCCATGGGCACGGTGTTCCAAGTGCCGTGGACGCGCATCGGAGGGGACGACAAGCATTATTGGCCGTTCACCGGCATGCGGGAACTGCATGATCTGGGGTTCACCACCGTAGCGATGGCGCTTGAGGATGATTCCATTTCTTTGGCCGAATTGGTCCGCCGTCTCAACAACGCCGAGACTGAAAGCGACCATATTGACAAGCTCGCGTTGATTTTCGGTACCGAAGGAGATGGACTGTCGCACCACACCATCTCCCGCGCCGACCTTACGGTGAAGATTCCCATGAGCCACGGCGTGGACAGTCTCAATGTCGCCGCATCAAGCGCGGTCGCCTTCTATGCGACGCGTCGAGTGGACCATCATGCGTGAGACGCGCATGAACGCATGGTGAAACGTTGCTGAAACGAACTGGAAATTTTCAAGACTCGCGCTGCAAACTCCTTGCGATTTGCTGAATTTATGCAATCATAGTGTGCGTAAGCGGTTTCGTGATGAAGCGGACCGACCGTGCGTACGGTGTCGCAAGACGCTCTCAGAGAGGAGTTCCCATGGCGAAGAACCCAAAGATTCTTTCCATCGTGCTGGCAGGCGGTGAGGGCACCCGTCTGATGCCATTGACCAGGGACAGGGCCAAGCCTGCCGTCCCATTCGGCGGCGTGTTCCGTCTGATTGATTTTCCGCTGAGCAATCTGGTGAATTCCGGCTACATGCAGACGGTCGTGCTTACCCAGTACAAGTCCCATTCGCTTGACCGCCATATCTCCACTGTATGGCGTTTCTCGCCGCTGTTGGGCAACTACGTCTCCCCTGTGCCGGCGCAGCAGCGTCTCGGCAAGCATTGGTATCTCGGCTCGGCCGACGCCATCTACCAGACCATCAACATCATTGAGGACGTGCAGCCCGACATCGTGGTGATTGTCGGCGCCGACCATGTCTATCGCATGGATTTCCAGCAGATGGTGCAGCAGCACATCGAATCCGGCGCGGAATTCACCGTTGCCGGCATCCGTCAGCCCATCAGCCAGTCCAACCAGTTCGGTGTGATCGAGGTCGATCCCGATCATCCGAATATGATCAAGAGCTTCCAGGAGAAGCCGCAGACCACCACGGGACTGCCGGACGACCCGAATTCCATCCTGGCCTCCATGGGCAACTATGTGGCCAACACCGATGCCTTGTTCGCGGCGCTTTCGTTGGATGAGAAGGCCGAGGATACGAAGCATGATATGGGCGGCGACATCGCGCCGTATTTCGCGGCACGCAACGAGGCCGGCGTCTACGATTTCAATTCCAACGAGATTCCGGGAGCCACACCGACCGACCACGCCTACTGGCGTGACGTGGGCACGCTGAAGCAGTTCTACGATGCGCATATGGATCTGATCTCCTATGTGCCGGAGTTCAACCTGTACAACACCGAATGGCCTATCTACACGCTGTCCGGCAACCTGCCGCCGGCGAAGTTCGTGCATGCCGGCCGCGACCGCCTGGGCCATGCCACCGATTCGATCGTCTCCCCCGGCGTCATCGTTTCCGGCGGCGAGGTGCACCATTCCGTCCTGTCGCCGAACGTGCGCATCCATTCGTGGTCTCAGGTCGTCGATTCGATTCTGTTCGACGGTGTGGTCGTCAACCGTCGCGCGCGGGTCTACAAGGCGATTCTCGACAAGAACGTCGTGTTGACGGAGAATTCGACCGTTGGCATCGATACCGAGCATGATTTGGCGCGTGGCTTCACCGTCACGCCGGAAGGCATCACCGTGGTGCCGAAGGGTACCGTGGTCGACGACTGACATACGTCGTAATACGAAAGGCGCGCTTCCCCGTTCGGGAGGCGCGCCTTTCGTATGTTGTTCCGTTTTTCTTACGTTTGGCGGCTGCGGTTCACTGCACGGCAACCGCAGCAAACGTCAGTATTTCGGCAGATTGTCGAAATTGAAGCCGAGCGCGGCGAGCTGGTCACGGCCTTCCGGCGTGATCTTGTCCATCGTCCAACGAGGTTGCCAGGTCCAGTCGATGCGGAATTCTTCGACGAGACCGGCGAGGGTGCTGGCGCATTCGTCTTCGATCAGGTCGGTCAGCGGGCAGGCCGGCGTGGTGAGCGTCATCGTGATGATGGCTCGGCCCAGTTCGTCGATTTCGATGCCGTAAACCAGACCAAGGTCGATGACGTCGATGCCGAGTTCCGGGTCGATGACCTGGTGCAGGGCTTCTTTCACGTCAGCTGCCGTGGCACGTCCGATATCGTCGACGGCTTTCAGCGGAATGTCGTCATCCTGCGGTTGGGAGCATCCGCACGCGTCGGCATGATTGCCGCAGCCGCAAATGTCCTGCCCGTCTTTTTTGGATTCCTTGTTCACCGGTTTGCCGTCCTTGAACCTTTGGCCAGGTTCGGATTGAGCATGACGCGACGGGCCGCGTCCTCATCGTTGCCCAAGGCCTTGGTCACGGAATCGAAGATCGACGCCTGCGGTTCGGGTACCAGGGTGTCGCTCATTGTCTCTCCAACTGTTGATGGACGTTGCTTGTATCTGTTGAGCAAGAATAGCGCGTCGCTTGGGGTTTGTCACTAGTGTTTTTCCAAATGCCGAGTTGAAGGCTCAGGCTTTCGCGGCCAGAGCCTTGGCCACGGCGTCCTTCATGCCCTCCCAGCCGAGCAGCGCGCATTTGATGCGCATCGGATACTGGGAGACCCCTTGGAAGACGATGCCGTCCTCCAAGGATTCCTCGGCCTGTTCGTCATTCAGTCCTTTGCCGCGTGACTCCATAAGCTTATGGAAGGTTTCGGCAAGTTTCATGGCCTCGTCCACGGTTTTGCCTTCGACGAGATCGACCATGACGGACAGGCTGGCTTGGGAGATGGAGCATCCGTGGCCATCCCATACGAGCCGTTCGATGGTGTATGGCTCGGCATCGGAGACTTCGGCATGGATGGTGGCCTCGTCACCACAGGTCGGGTTGAATTGGTGCGATTCTCCCGGCGTGCAGTATTCGTGGCTGGTCTGCACCGTGGTTTCGGCGGCATGCGAGGCATTTTCCGAAGCGAGGTCAGGTGCGAAATGCTCCTTGCCGTGCGGGTTCTTCGCGGCTTCGAGGATGACTTCCTGGTACATCTGCTCAAGGTCGCTTCCGGACATCTCAAAATCACTCATATTTCGTTACTCAACTCCAAAGAACGGACGAACTTTGCCGAGCGCCTCGATGAGGGCCTGCGCGTCTTCGACCGAATTGTAGATGCCGCTGGACGCGCGGTTGGAGGCATACACGCCGAAGTGTCGGTGCACCGGCTGCGCGCAGTGGTGTCCGACGCGGATGGCGATGCCCTGCGCGTCGATGAACTGGCCGACGTCGTGCGGGTGCACGCCTTCGACTTCGAACGCGACGGTACCGATGCGCTCCTTGTTGGAGCGGGGTCCGAGGATTCGGATGCCGTCGATATCGCCCATTTTGAGCAGTTCGTCGGTGATGGTGCGTTCGTGCGCCTCGAGATTTTCCATGCCGATGTTCATCAGCCATTCGGCGGCGACACCGGCGGCGACGACCTGTGCCACCGGCTGCGTGCCCGCTTCGAATCGTGCGGGAGGCTCCATGTACTGGGCTTCCTGGTCCATCCAGGCAAGCTCCACCATGGATCCGCCGAAATTGGCCGGAGGCAATGCCTCAAGCATTTCACGCTTGCCATAGAGGAATCCGACGCCGGTCGGGCCATACATTTTGTGGGCGCTCCATGCGGCGAAGTCGACGTCCAAAGCGTGGAAATCCACTTTGAGGTGCGGCACGGACTGGCATGCGTCGAGCACGAACACGGCACCCACCTCGTGGGCGCGGCGGATAATCGGCGCGATGTCGGTAATCGCTCCTGTGGTATTGCCCACATGCGTGACGGCAACGATCTTCGTGCGGTCGGTGATTACTTCGTCCGCGGCGTCGGAACGCACACGGCCTTCCTCGTCCAAGTCGAACCATTTGAGCGTGGCGCCGGTGCGCAGCGCAAGTTCCTGGAACGGCAGCAGCACGGAATGGTGTTCCGCCTTGGTGACGACGATCTCATCGCCCGGTTTCAACGCGAAACGCTTGGCGGTCTCTCCCCCGCGTCCAAGCGACGCGTTGCCGAATGCGGTGGCCAACAGGTTCAGTCCTGCGGTGGCGCCGGCGGTGACGACGATCTCCTCTTCGCCTTCCGCCGAATTGGCGCCAACCAGCTTGGCCACTTTGGCGCGCGCATCCTCGAACGCCATGGTGCTACGCGCGGCAAGCTCATGCGCGCCTCGGTGCACTCCGGCGTTGATGGTGCGGTAGAAGTCCGATTCCGCGTCGATCACGCACTGCGGCTTCTGCGATGTCGCGGCGGAATCGAGGTATACCAGCGGATGGCCGTGGATTTCCTGGTCGAGAATCGGAAATTGGCTGCGGATCGCTGCGAAATCGGTCATGCCAATGCGCTTTCCGAATCGGAGCCTTCCGGCAGGTATGCGTCGTAGCCGGTCTCCTCAAGCTCGTCGGCGAGTTCCGGACCGCCGGTCTTGATGAAGTGGCCGTCGGCGAACACGTGCACGATGTCCGGCTTGATGTAACGCAGGATGCGGGTGTAGTGGGTGACCATGAGGATGCCGAACTGGTTGGCTTCCTTGGCACGGTTCACACCTTCGGAAACGATGCGCAGCGCGTCGACGTCGAGGCCGGAGTCGGTTTCGTCGAGGATGGCGAACTTCGGCTTGAGCAGTTCGAGCTGCAGCACTTCCGCGCGCTTCTTCTCACCGCCGGAGAAGCCTTCGTTCACGGAACGGGTGGCGAACTTCGGGTCCATCTTGAGCCGCTTCATGGCTTCGGACAGTTCCTTCGTCCATGTACGGATGGCCGGCGCCTTGCCGTCCACTTCGGTTTTGGCGGTGCGCAGGAAGTTGGTCATGGACACGCCCGGCACTTCGACCGGGTACTGCATGGCCAGGAAGATGCCCGCCTTGGCTCGCTCGTCCGGGGTCATCTTGAGGATGTCCTCGCCGTCGAGCAGCACCTGGCCGGAGTCGACGATGTACTTCGGGTGGCCGGCCAGCGTGTATGCCAGGGTGGATTTGCCGGAACCGTTGGGGCCATGATGGCATGGGTTTCACCGGAGTTGACGGTCAGGTTCACGCCTTTGAGAATCGGCTTGATGCCGTCCTTGGTTTCGACGTGCGCGTACAGATCTTTGATTTCAAGGGTTGACATGGTTTCTCCTGACGATTATTTCTCTTCCAATACCTGTGCGATCGCGTCGCTTTCGCCGCGGGCCAGGCGCTTGTCGATGACGTTCATAAGATGCTCGGAAATCGCCGGAATGCCGATTTCCTCGACGAGCTCGCCGAAGAAGCCACGCACCACGAGCTTGCGTGCCTCGTTTTCCGAGATGCCGCGCGATTCGAGGTAGAACAGCTCTTCGTCGTCGAATCGTCCGACGGATGAGGCGTGGCCGGCACCGATGATGTTGCCGTTTTCGATTTCCAGATTCGGCTCGGAATCGGCGATGGCACCTGGGTGAGCACCAGATTGCGGTTGAGCTCGTAGGAGTCGGTGCCCGGCGCGGTAGGCTCGATCAGCGCGTTGCGACCCATGTGGAGTGCGCTCCCTTGCCGTCGAGCGCGCCCTTGTAGACCACGCGGCTCTTGCATTCGGGATGGTTATGCACCACCATCGTGCGGTGTTCGATATGCTCGCCCGGGTCCACGAAGTAGATGCCGAGCATGTTGAGGTCGCCCTGTTCGCCGCCGAAGTCCTGGTCCATGCGAATGCGCACGACATCACCACCGAGGGTGACCACGGAATGGCGCAGGAACGCCTCCTCGCCCACGTGGATGCGCTGGTTGCCGACGTGTTTGGAGTCCTTGTTCCATTCCTGGATGAAGGTGGTGGAAATGTGGGAGTCCTTGCCTGTGGTGATTTCCACGCCTTCGGCGAGACGTGCGTCGCCGTCATGTTCGACGACCACGTCGGCATGGGCGCGGTCGGCTGCGATGATCGACAGGTGGAACGCGTCGAGGTCCCTGCCGGTGCCATGCATTTTGACGAGCACCGGCTGGTCGATCTCACCGTCGATGGTCAGTATTCCAGCGCGTTTGCCGGAATTCCATTCGACTGCGGACACACGGTCGTTCGGCTTGGAGACGATGCCTGTGCCGGTGTCCCCCACCGTGCCTTCGGCATACGTGACGCCTTCGGCAAGCGGCGACCCGTCGATCATGGAAACGGTGACCTGCGTTTCATTGGATGGTTCGAACACATCGAAGAACTCCTCGATGCGCTCTATCGGCGTGTAGCGCCAGTCCTCCTGTTTGCGGTCCGGCTTGGCGAACGCTTCGATGTCGAATGAGCGTGGAGCGCGGTCCGCGGATGACGGCATGGCCGCCGGATTCGCGTACGGATCGGACGGATCCGCGACGGGGATGTTGATTTCCTGAGTTTGTGCCATGGTGATCAGCCCACCGATCCTTCCATCTGCAATTCCACCAAACGGTTCAATTCGAGCGCGTATTCCATCGGCAGCTCGCGACTGATCGGTTCGACGAAGCCGCGCACGATCATGCCCATGGCCTCGTCTTCGGACAGGCCGCGGCTCATCAGATAGAACAGCTGGTCTTCGGAGACCTTGGAAACGGTGGCCTCATGCGCCATGGAGACGTTGTCCTCACGCACATCCACATGCGGGTACGTGTCGGAACGGCTGAATTCGTCGACGAGCAAAGCGTCGCAGACCGTCGAATTGGAGGACCCTTCCGCGCCCTTGACGATTTTGACGAGGCCACGGTATGCGGAACGTCCGCCGCCACGGGAAATCGACTTCGCCACGATGGTGGAGCTGGTATGCGGGGCGAGGTGAATCATCTTCGCGCCCGTGTCCTGATATTGGCCCTTGCCTGCGAAACCCAACGACATGGTGCTGGCCTTCGCGTACGGCTCGGCGAGGATGCATGCCGGATACTTCATGGTGGCTTTCGAGCCGATGTTGCCGTCCACCCATTCCATGGTGCCGCCCTCACGCACGTAGGCGCGCTGCGTCACCAGGTTGTACACGTTGTTCGACCAGTTCTGCACGGTGGTGTAACGCACACGGGCGTGCGGCTCGACGAAGATCTCCACCACGCCGGAATGCAGCGAGTCGGTGGAGTAGATCGGCGCGGTGCAGCCTTCCACGTAATGCACGTAGGAGCCTTCATCAGCGATGATCAGCGTGCGTTCGAACTGTCCCATGTTCGGCGTGTTGATGCGGAAGTATGCCTGCAGCGGGATGTCCACGTGCACGCCCTTCGGCACGTATACGAACGAGCCGCCCGACCATGCGGCGGTGTTCAATGCCGAGAATTTGTTGTCGTTGCTCGGAATGCATTTGCCGAAATACTTCTTGACGAGTTCCGGGTACTTTTGCACGGCGGTGTCGGTGTCGACGAAGATGACGCCCTGCTCTTCGAGATCCTTCTGGATTGAATTGTAGATGACCTCGGACTCGTACTGCGCGGCGACGCCGGAGACGAGTCTGCTTTTCTCCGCTTCCGGAATGCCGAGCTTGTCGTACGTGGAGCGGATTTCGTCGGGCAGTTCCTCCCAAGTGGTGGCCTGCTTGTCGATCGGCTTGACGTAGTACTTGAAATCGTCGGCGTCGAAGTCCTTCAAATCGACGCCCCACTGCGGCATTGGACGGTTGATGAAATCGCGATACCCTTTCAATCGCTTTTCCAGCATCCATTCCGGCTCGTGTTTGTCGGCGGAGATGGCACGCACGACGTTCTCGTCGATGCCTTTCTTCGCCGCCTCGCCGGCGAAGTCCGTATCGTGCCAACCGTAGTTGTAGTCACCGAATTGCTCGATGATCTCGTCATCCTGCTTGATCTTGTCTTCGTTCACGCGCGTGCGATCAGCCACATACTGGCTCATCTCCACGTCGGCCGCGGCGTTGGACGCTTGGTTCTCTGCCACCGTACGCTGCCTCCATTCACTCATTGATACCTATGACAACCTAACAGAACACACAGCGAAACACTAGACCTTATTCGAAATTCGACAGTATTCGCCCGTGATTTGCCCTACAAAAAAGCGGAAGACCATGCAGATTCGGTCTTCCGCTTTGCGATGAATCGAGCTTATGCGCTCAAATCGTCTCAGCGCGCCTGCTGGTGGTCCAGAGCGGCCTTGACCAGACCCGCGAACAGCGGATGCGGCTTGGTCGGACGGGACTTGAATTCCGGATGGGCCTGGGTGGCCACGTAGAACGGATGCACCTCGCGCGGCAGTTCGACGAATTCGGTGAGTTCGCCGTCAGGCTCTGGCCGGAGATGACCAGACCGCCTTCGCGCAGACGATCCTTGTATGCCACGTTCACCTCGTAACGGTGGCGGTGGCGTTCGGTGACATGCGTGGTGCCGTACAGCTCGGCGACAATGGAGCCTTCCTCCAGTTCCGCCGGGTAGGAGCCCAGACGCATGGTGTGACCCATGTCGCCCTTGCCGGCGACGATGTCCTTCTGCTCTTCCATGGTGGCGATGACCGGGTTGGCGCAATCCGGATCGAATTCGGAGGAGTTCGCGTCGGTGATGCCGAGGACATCGCGTGCGTATTCGATGACCATGGACTGCAGACCGAGGCACAGGCCGAGGGCCGGCAGCTTGTGCTCGCGGGCGTAACGCAGGGCGCCGATCTTGCCGTCGATGCCACGGATGCCGAAGCCGCCCGGAATCACGATGCCGTCGACCTGGTCGAGGGCCGCCGCGGCGCCTTCTTCGGTGGCGCACTTGTCGGCGGCCACCCACTTGACGTTGACCTTGGCCCAGTTGGCGAAGCCGCCGGCCTTGATGGCCTCGGTGACGGACAGGTAGGCGTCCGGCAGGTCAATGTACTTGCCGACGATGGCCACGTTGACCTCGTGCTTCGGATGGTGCACGCGTTCGAGCAGGTCCTCCCACTCGTCCCAGTCGACGTCATGGAACGGCAGGCCGAGTTCACGCACCACGTAGGCGTCGAGGCCTTCGTCGAACAGGGTCTTCGGCACGTCGTAGATGCTCGGAGCGTCCACGCAGTTGACGACGCCTTCGGAGTCCACGTCGCACATCAGGGAGATCTTGTCCTTGATGGACTGGTTGAGCGGCCGGTCGGAACGCAGCACGAGCGCGTCCGGGGAGATGCCGAGCTGGCGCAGCATCATGACGGAATGCTGGGTCGGCTTGGTCTTGAGCTCATGCGCGGCGGCGATGTACGGCACCAGGGAGACGTGCACGAACATGCAGTTTTCGGCGCCCAGGTCGCGGCGTACTTCACGAGCGGCTCCAGGAACGGCTGGGATTCAATGTCGCCGACGGTGCCGCCGATTTCGGTGATGATCACGTCGACGTCATCGGACGCCTGCGCGCGCATGCGGGACTTGATTTCGTTGGTGATGTGAGGGATGACCTGCACGCACTGGCCGAGGTATTCGCCGGCGCGTTCCTTGCGCAGCACCTCCTGATAGATCTGGCCGGTGGTGACGTTGGCTTCTGGCTCAGGTACACGTCGAGGAAACGCTCGTAGTGGCCGATGTCGAGATCGGTTTCCGCGCCATCTTCGGTGACATAGACCTCACCGTGCTGGAAAGGATTCATCGTGCCCGGATCCACGTTGATGTACGGATCGAGCTTCTGCTGCAAAACCTTGATGCCGCGGCTACGGAGCAGGCGTCCAAGGGAGGAGGCGGTCAGGCCTTTGCCAAGGGAGGACACTACGCCGCCGGTGACGAAAATATGCTTGGTGACGTGTTCTTGAGAATTGCCATGTTGTCTTCTAACCATGGAACTTCAGTCTATCAGCGGCGCAAGACGCGGCGTGTTCCATCGTGATACGAAAAGGCGGGACCGCATTGCTCCGCGGTCCCGCCTTTCGGAAATTCAGGAATACAGTCAGACGATTGCGATTTTATCGGTCGCCGGCCTCCTTCCTGCGGAGGACGATCAACACGCCCGCCGCAACGGCGAGCACCATGACGGCCAAGGCGATTCCGGCGACGTTGGAGCCTGTTGCCGGGCTCTGCGCCGCGCTTTTCTCCGCGTTTTCCTTTGTATTGTCGGCCTTGCCGTTGATCTTGCCATTGTTCTTATCGGTGGCCGGGGTGACGGCCTGCTTCTGGACGTGCACCGTGCGGGTGAAGGTCGTGGTCTTGCCACGGGAGTTGGTCACGGAGTAGACCAGCTTGTAGTCGCCGACCTTATTGGCGTCCACGGTGCCCTCGACCTTGATCTTGTCGGTCAGATCGCCGTCGATGTCGTCGGTGGCGGAGACGCCCGCCATCGGATCGAACTTGGAACCGACGGTGATGGTCGTCGACTCGTTCACACCGCTAATCACGGGAACGACGTCGTCGGCGGAGGCGACCTTGAGCACGGTGGCGGACAGTGCGCCAGCGGTGTATGCGGAGCCCTTGCGGACGGTGACGCTCTTGACATCATCGTCGCCGTACACGGTGCCGTTTGCGGCGAGCACCTCGTACTTGCCGGCCTCGACGCCATCGATGGCGGCGGCATCGTTGTTGGCGTTGAAGATCACCACGTAGGTGCCGCTGGAGTCCTTCGCCTGATAGGCCACGACACCGTTGGCGGACTTGAGCATGGTCACGCTGGCGTTGATGTCGCTGTAGCTGGTCTGGCGGAGGGCAGCGATCCTGTTGCGCAGCTTGATCAGGCCCCTGACGTAGTCGACGGAGCCGGAGTACTGCGTGGTGCGATCCCAGTCGATGGCGTTCACCTCGTCACCGGCGTTATAGCTGTCGCCGTTGCCGCCCTTGGTGCGCAGAAACTCCTGGCCCAGCTGGATGGCCGGGATGCCTTCGGACAGGTAGACCACGGAATCGGCGAGCTTGGCGCGCGCCTCGGTGGTGGCCTCGTCATCCGTGGGCACGGACTTCCTGAGCTTGTCGTACAGGGTCATGTTGTCGTGGATCTCGGCGTAGTTCACCACCTGACCGGCATCCGCGTAGTGGTCCTGCGCATTGCCGTTCCAGCAGGTGGTGATGGCGTCGGCGTCGTACTGGCAGCCGAGCACGTTGTGGGCGATGAGGCTTTCCTGATCGGCCTTGCCGGAGACGAAACCGGTGTCGGTGTCGGAGAACACGGAACCCTTGAGGCCGTCGCGGATCGAGTCGTTGAAGAACGCGATGCCGTTGTTGGTGCCGTCCGAAGCGACCTGGTAGGCGTTTGGCTGGATGGTCATCTCGCTCTTGTCCATCGTGGAGTTCATGTCCCAGCCTTCGCCGAGCACGATGATGGACGGATCGATCTTGTCGAGGGCAGCACGAACCTCCTGCATCGTCTTGGTGTCGATCAGACCCATGAGGTCGAATCGGAAGCCGTCGATATTGTAGTTCTTCGCCCAGTAGGTCACCGAGTCGACGATGTACTTGCGCATCATCGCACGTTCGGAGGCGGTGTCGTTGCCGCAACCGGAGTCGTTGACGAGCGAACCGTTGTCGTCATAGCGGAAGTAGTAGCCCGGGACCGTCTTGTTGAACGAATGGTTCGCGGCATTGTGGACGTGGTTGTACACCACATCCATGATGACGCGGATGTTGTTCTTGTGCAGGCCCTTGACCATCTGCTTCATTTCGGTGACGCGGGAGCTCGGGTTGCTCGGATCGGAGGAGTACGAGCCTTCCGGCACGTTGTAGTTCTCCGGGTCGTAGCCCCAGTTCTGCGCGCCATCGGCGTTGTAGCTCAGGTCGCCGGTCTCGTTGACGGAACCGTAATCGTACATCGGCATGATCTGCACGTGGGTGACGCCCAGCGACTTGAGATAGTCGAGGCCGGAGGTCGCGCCCTTGGCGGTCTTCGTGCCGGATTCGACCACGCCAGGTACTTGCCCTGCTTGTCGGCGGAGATGCCGGAGGCCGTTGATGGAGAAGTCGCGGATGTTCATCTCGGCGATGGAGGCGTCGGTGGTCTTGCCGAAGGCCGGCATGCGCTTGCCCGCCTTGCCCATGGCCTTCTTGGAGAGCACTACGGAGCGCTCGCCGTTGGCGACGGCCGCGGTGGCGTACGGATCGGCGGAGGTGTTCACCGTGCCGTCGGCGAAGGTGAGCCTGTAGGAGTACGCGGTGCCGGAGGCAAGCTTCTTCACCGTGGCGCTCCACACGCCCTTGCTTTCGCTTGTCATGTCGATGGTCTGATCGATCTCGGCATTCGGGTCGACGGACTTGTAGGTGATGAGCTCGACCTTGGCGGCGGTCGGCGCCCACACCTTGAAGCCGGTCTGCTTCTTGGTGAAAGTCGCGCCAGATCCTCGCCGCTGTAGGCGTACTTCCTGTCGAAGGCGTCGGTGCGGACCACCGAACCGGCGATGGCGTTCTGGGAGCCGAAGCCCTTGATCTCGACGGTGTACTTGCCGCGAACGTCCAGATCCTTGTCGGCGGTGATGATCACCTTGGTGCCGTCGGCCTTGAGACTCTTGACATCGACGGCTTTGCCGTCGGCGTCCGTGACGGTGACCTTGCCTTTCAGGTCATCCGTGGAGACCTTCTTGGAAAGCTTGGCGGACAGCTGGTTGGTGCCGGAGATCTCGGCGGACTTCATGGTCGCGCCGAGGGACGGGCGGGAGGTATACACCGTGGCGTCGCCGCCGAGCAGCCACACTTCGGCGGAGGCGTTGCCGTCGGCGTCGAACACGAGCGCGTTGGACGGGATCCTGTGATCGGCGTCGTCCGGGTCCTTGGCCTTCCATGCGTCCTTACCGTAACGGCGCAGCATGCCGATATCGGAAGCGCCGTCGTTGTTGTAGTAGGTGTAGTTGGTGAAGGAGTACTCCGCGATCTCGCCCCAATCGTCATGGGTGGTGAAGGTGGCGGCACCGCCGTTCCAATTGGATGCCCAGGTCCAGATATCCCACTGCGGCACAGTGGTGCTGGTGTCCTCGGCGTTGTAGTACAGGCCGTCGTCTCGGTTGTAGTGCACCTTCACCTTGACGGTGTTGGCCTTGCAGGCGTAATCGGCCGGTGCCGAATCAAGCGTCTCGACAGTGGTCGCCTCGCCCTGGTCCAGGTACTTGGTGCCGTCGATCCACACCTCGGCGGTGCCGTCGGCGCTCACGGTGGCGCTACGGTCGGCGCCGTACTTGTTCCAATCGCTGGTGGTGACGAGGAAGCCGAACTTGTCGTACTTGCCGTCGAAATTGAGCACGGCGACCTTGCCCCAGCAGTCAGTGCCGGTGAAGGCGTGGTGCTTGGCGTCCATGTTGCCGCCGTTCACATCGGTGCCCCACACGTACACGCCGCGGTTGTCCGAGGCGCTGGAGGCTTGTAGTGCACGACGAGACGGGTCTTGCCGCCGATGGATTCGGGGTTGCCGACGGTTGCGGCTGATCGCTCACGCCAACGTGGGTGATGCCGACGTTGGCATGGTAGTTGCCGCCGCCCTTCGGGTTCTCCCAACCATCGGTGTCCTTGTCGTGGAACACGAAGTCGATCGCCTTGCCCTTGGTGTTGATGGTGGCGGTGTAGTAACCCTGCGCGTCGAGGGTCATGTCGCTTCCGGCTGCTCCCAATCGTTGCCGAGGCCGTAATGGACCTTCGGGGTCTTCCACTCAGAGTTGGCGGGCTTGTAGTAGATGGTGACGCTTCTGTCGTCGGGCAGGGCGTCATCCTCCTCCTGGCTCACGTCGGGATCGGACGGATCGGTGGCGGCGGAGGCTGCGGGGTGCGAGCCTTGGTAGCACCGGCATACAGGGCGATGGCGGAGTGCGCCGGCACCGTGGTCTCGACCTTGCCACCCTTGACGGTCACGGTCTTGGAGCAGTCCATGGTGGCGTACACGTTGCAGTATTCGCCGTCGGCGAGGGATGTCGTGTAGGAGGCGTCCTTGTCCTTCTTGCCGTTGTTGATGGCGATGAAGCCTTGGCTCCGCGGGAGAAGGCGATGTTGTCGCCGCCGTCATCCTGCCAATCGGCGACCTTGGTGCCGTTGACATAGTTGCGGAAGGCGATCATGCCGCGGGTGGAGGTCCAGCGCTGCTCGCAGTTCCAATCGGAATCGTTGGTGGAGCATGCCTTGTCCATATCCACGTCGGGCACGGAGGTCGCGGTCGCTCCGGGTGCACCATTGTCGTTGACGTCCCACTTGTAGTCGGAGAGCAGGCGCGGGGTGCCGTAGTCGTAGGCCAGCATGAACGCGTTGGCCAGCTGGTACTTGGCGCCGTCCTTGTAGGTCAGCGCACCCTCGTTGCGGGCGGTGTCCCAGTTGGTGACGAACACGTTGGCGTCCTCGGAGGAGAGATCCTTGCTCAGGCGATCGCTCAGCCCCTTGAGGTTGGCGATCTTGTCCTTGAAGGTCTGGTTCATCTCGGATTTGAAGCCGAATTCGGTCACGGTGCCGTTCTGCACGTAGTTGCTCGGCTGGATGCCCGCGGCCTCGGAGGCGTTGCCGATGACCTCCTGAATCCAGTAGATGTCGTTGGCGTTCTTGCCGATTTTCTTGGCGAACTTCTCCTTGATGGCCTTCACGCTGTCAGTGTGGATGTGCTTGACGGCATCCATGCGGAAGCCGCGCACGCCGGCGTTCCACAGCGAGGCTAGGTAGTCGGACTGGATGTCCTGCACCTTCTCGCTTTCGGAGTTGAAATCCCACATGGAGCTCAGGCGGCATTCCTGAACTTCCTTCTGATTGGTGTAGTCGGAGATGTTCTTGGTGCAGCTGTGGAAGTCGGCGGCGGTGATGCCGTCCGGGTACTGCTTGGTGGCGAAGCCCGGGTAGCTGCCGGTGGAGCCGTTGTATTCGCTGCCGGCCACGCCCTTCTGGTCTCCGGCGGCCACGTCGCGCCGGTGGTCTGGTTGAGCACCACGTCGGCGATGATGCCCACGCCTGCCGCGGAGCACTGCTGAACCATGTTCTTGAATTCGGCTTCCGTGCCCAGCTTGGAGTCGAGCTTGTAGCTCACAGCTGGTAGCTGGTCCACCACTGCGTGCCTTGGATGGATTCCTGCGGAGGCGAGACCTCCACATAGGCCACACCTTCCGGACCATAGGTGTTGGTGCATTCCTTGGCGATCGTGTTCCACGTCTGCTGGAACGCAATCACCTGGACATCTTTCTGTTGATTGGCCTGCGTTTTGGATTGCGCCTGGGCCACGATCGGTGCCGCGACCAACGAAGCGCACGCCATGGCCGCGGTGACGCCCATCGCCACCACACGGCCTAATGGACGGTTCGTCTGAACGACCATCGTTCTCCGTTCTCATCTGTGAGGCCGGTTCAAGCGCCCATGGCAGGCGCCGCGACCGGCAACGTATGCGCCATGGACATCCGCATCCACGCGGATGATTCAGAATCCACTCGACGATGAATATGCATACGTTTACACTCTGAATCAGAGTTAATTGTATGTCAATGGCTGCGCGTGGCAATGAAACAGCGTGACCCTCTGCTGCACATGCACTTCATATATGCCGAAGTGCAACCTGTTGCTGCAATCAAAATTTTTTTCTGCAAGTCAAGCAGAAAACATTCAGAAATAGCTGCAAAAAACAGCAAACGATTGCAATCATTGTCTCACGGTATACGGTGTCGCGGCGATATGGAAGGCCACTGCACTACCGGCAGGAACCGTCAGTGTGGCATCCCCGTCGAAACGCACATGCACGCTGCCGGAACAGTCGGCGGAAGCGTAGACATCGCAATACTCCCCTGCCGGCAAAGCCGTGTGGTACGTCACAGTACGTGTGCGCACGGAATTGTTGATGGCGATGAAGGCACGTCCCCCTCGACCGAAGGCGATCATGTTGTCGCCGTCATCCTGCCAATCGGAGAGCGGCGCGTCGCCTGCGACATTATGCCAGCCGACCATACCGTGCACGTCAGGCCAGCGTTCGGTGCAGCTCCAGCCGGAGTCTTTGGAGCAGTCAATATCGGGCACGCTGGTCGCAGTGGCGCCTGAAGCTCCCGAGTCGGTGTCATGGAATTCGTATCCGGAGAACACGTTGGGGGCGCCATACGGGTAGGCCAGCATGAACGCGTTCGCTAGCCGGTAGGCGTCGCCGTCCTTGTAGGTGAGCGTCATGTTGTTGCGTTCGGTATCCCAATTCGTCACGAATACGCTGGCCTTGCCACTGTCGGTGATGTTCTGCGGAATGTCTTTGATCGACAGGCTTCCGCCTGCCAGCGAGTTGGAGAACAGGGACTTAAGCCGATATGCGTACTGGAATTCGTTCACCTGGCCGGTTTTGAGATAGTTCCTCGGTTGGATTTCGGCGGCTTCCGCATTGTCGCCAATCACTTCCTGCGTCCACCAGATGTCGTTCATGGAACGTCCGGATTTCTTCGCAACGAGTTTCTTGATGGCCAGCACGTCTTCCGGAGGCATGTGTTTGACGGCATCCACGCGGAATCCGGCGACGCCGTAGTCGAGAAGCTTCACAAAATAGTCAGACAGCACGTCGCGCACGTGCGGGCTTGATGTATCAAGGTCCTGCAAACCCGATACCTGGCAGTTCCACACGCTTTCGGCGTCGCGGTACGTCCAGATAGAACAGGGGGCATGGAAGTCCGATGGCGTGTATCCGGCTTCAGGGAAATAGCCTTTATTGTCGTAGGGGCTTCCGGCGGTGCCGGTCCCTTGTGTTTTGTCGACGCCGGTGGTGTGGTTGATGACCGTATCCGCGATCACGCCGACGCCCGCGGCCTTGCATTGCCGGACCATGTTCTTAAATTCAGCTTCGGTGCCTTCTTTGGAGTCAAGTTTGTAGCTTACCGGCTGATAGCTCGTCCACCACTGCGTGCCTTGGATGCTTTCCTGCGGCGGCGAGACCTGTACGTAGCCGACGCCTTCGGGTCCCAGCACTTCGCCATGCTCCCGGTTTGCATACGTTTGTAATATCACTGTATACCAATCCGGGGAGACCGGGATATGCGTCGTCCTCATTGGCACGAAAAAGCCGGATGCCTTAAAGACAGGCATCCGGCTGAATCCATGACGGAATGTCGATGTCAGCGTTCTTCCAACAAGTGCGCAACCGCTTCGATTGCCAGCTTGTAGCCATAGAATCCCATGCCGGTGATGGTGCCGGTGGCCACCGGAGAGATCACGGAACGCTTGCGGAACTCGTCGCGTGCGGACGGGTTGGAGATATGCACCTCCATAAGCGGCAGTCCCTCGTCGATCACCATGTGCGCGGCGTCCGCCAAACCATAGGAGTAATGCGTGAAAGCCGCCGGATTCATCACGATCGGCGTTTTCTCGTCCGCGGCCTGATGCATCCAATGAATCATCTCGGCCTCGTCGTCGCTTTGACGCACCTCCACGTCAAGCCCCAGTTCATGACCCCATTCGGTGCACAGTTTGCGCAGGGTCTCAAGATCCTGCTTGCCGTATACGTCAGGCTGGCGCACTCCGAGACGGCCGAGGTTCGGTCCGTTGACAACCACTACTTTGGTCATATTGCTTCCTTTTGTGTTCGTTCTTGCGATTGCGTCCTACCGCTGGATGCGTCGGAACGCCTCCTCGACGGCGTCCGCCGGCGGATCCTCGAGGTGGATGGGATGGCCGAGCGAGCCGAGTATGACGAAACGCAGTTTGTTGCCGCGGGCCTTCTTGTCTCGGTGCATGAGCGCCAGCACATCATCCCAGCTGCCATTGTTCCATGATGTCGGCAGGCCGAGCGAGCCGAGCAGCGAACGATGGTAGTCGACCAGATCTTGGTCGATGTAGCCGAGCAGATGGGACAGTTCGGCCGCATAGACGCAGCCGACGGCGACGGCGTTGCCGTGCTCCAGCGGAAGTGTTCGAGTTTTTCGATGGCATGGCCAAGCGTATGTCCGTAGTTGAGGAATTCACGCAATCCGGCTTCTTTGAGGTCGGCGGACACATGGTACGCCTTCACCGTCACGGTACGTTCGATGAGTTCGGCGACCACATCCTTCAGATCGGAGTCAAGGAACGTCGAACCGTCGAACGAGCGCAGCTCGTCGGCATGGTCTTCAAGCATGCGCAGATCTCCGGATCCATGATGAAACCGGATTTCGCCACTTCACCCAGACCTTCGATGAAGATGTCGTTCGGCAACGAGGCGAGTGCTCCCATGTCGGCGAGCACGCCGGCCGGCGTATAGAACGAGCCGACGAGGTTCTTGCCTTGTGGAGTGTTGATGCCGGTTTTGCCGCCGGTGGAGGCGTCGACCATGGCCAGCAGCGAGGTCGGGCAGTTGACGTAGCGGATGCCACGCATCCATGTGGCGGCCACGAAACCGGCCAGATCGGTGGCTGCGCCACCGCCGAGACCGACAATCGCATCAGAACGGGTGAAGCCTTCCTCCCCCAGACGCTGCCAGATGCCGTTGGCCACTTCGATGGTCTTGCCGGCTTCAGCATCGGGAATGACGATGTCGTGCACGTCATAACCGGACTGGCGCAACAGCGTGCGCGCGCGGTCGGAATGCCGTTGCACCGGCTGGGTGTGAATCAATGCCACTTTGGCGGGCTTGTCCCCCAGCACCTGCGCAAGCTGGCTCATCACACCTTCGCCTATGCACACATCGTATGGTTCGATGGTGGATCCGGTGACGTGGACGATACGTTGATCGATCATTTCCATCAGCTTTCTCGCGGCCACTTGCGGGGTTTGTCCGTGGGTGCGCACCTGCACATTGGCCACGCGTCTGAACACCGGGTCGCGTTCCTTGTACAACTTCTTCCAACGCTCGTTGCGTCGCCGTTGAGCATCGGACGGCCGCCGCCGCGGTTGGCGCGTTCCATGGCTTCCTTCGGATCGGCCATCAGATACACGACCTTGCCGCCGTCGGCGATGTATTCGGCGAGCCCCTGCTGGATGGACGGGGTCATTGGAGCGCCCCCGCCCAAGGAGAAGATGCCGTCGAAATCCTCCAGCATGTCAAGCACAACGTCGCTTTCCAGCTTACGGAACTCCGGTTCGCCGTACCTTTCGAAATATTCGGGAATCTTCATTCCCGCATCATGTTCGATCTCGTTGTCGGCGTCGGCGAACGGCAGTTGCATCATCTGCGCCGCTTCCTTGCCGACGCGGGTCTTGCCCGCGCCCATCATGCCGATGATGACGGCGACGGGTCTACGCATTCCAGCCATCGAATCGGTCACCTCATGTGCTCCGGCCAGGACGCCACATAGGATTCGGCGTTGCGCTTGGTTTCAGCCACGCTGTCGCCGCCGAACTTCTCCAGCACGTATTGCGCGATGGTGAGGCGCACCATCGCCTCGGCCACGACGGCCGCCGCGGGAACGGCGGTGTTGTCGGAACGCTGGTTGATGGCCTGGGCCGCCTCGCCGGTGGTGACGTCGACGGTGCGAAGCGCCTTTGGAATGGATGGAATCGGCTTCATCGCGGCACGCACCACAATCGGCTGGCCGTTGGACATGCCGCCTTCGATTCCGCCCGCACGATTGCTCAGACGTGTGATGCGGCCATCGTCGCCAACCACCATTTCGTCGTGCGCCTGGGAGCCGGGACGCATCGCCTCAAGGAAACCGTCCCCGATCTCCACGCCCTTGATGGCCTGGACGCCCATGACGGCACTGGCCAATGCCGCGTCCAGCCTGCGGTCCGATTCAACGTACGTGCCGATTCCAGCCGGAACACCGTATACCACGACCTCGATCACGCCGCCTAAGGTATCGGCGTTCTCCTTGGCCTCGTCGATGCGTGCGATCATCTGCTGTTCGGCCGTCTTATCCAATGTGCGCACCGGCGAAGCGTCCAATGCTTCGAGGTCCTCAGGCTTCGGCAGCACCGCATTCTGCGGGTCGTGATGCCAGCACCACCGATTGACAGCACATGGGAGACGGTACGTATGCCCAACGTCTGCTCAAGGAACTGCTTGGCGACCTCACCTAAGGCCACACGCGACGCGGTCTCACGTGCGCTGGAACGTTCCAGCACTGGACGGGCGTCGTCGAAACCGTACTTGCGCATGCCAGTCAGATCGGCATGCCCCGGACGGGGACGGGATAGCGGCGCGTTGCGGCCTTCGCGCGGAATGTCATGGTCAAGCGGATCGGCGCTCATCACCTCGGTCCATTTCGGCCATTCGGTATTGGCGATCTCGATGGCGACGGGAGAGCCGATGGTCTCGCCGAAACGCACACCGGTGAGCATGCGGACCTTGTCCTGTTCGAATTTCATGCGCGCACCACGGCCATATCCGAGACGTCGGCGTGCCAATGCGCCGACGATATCCTCAGTAGTGACGTGGATGCCCGCAGGCAGCCCCTCGATCATGGCGACAAGCGCTTCGCCGTGCGATTCACCTGCTGTCTGCCAGCGCAACATGCCAACACTCCTTTTCTGCCAAATACGATTCGTGGACTATCTTAACGGTATGTGGTACATGATTTGCCTGCCGAGTCTGCTCTGTGGAATGGCCGTCAGCGTTGAGGATATCCGGGCACGACGCATTCCACGCATGTGGATCGCCGTAGGGTGTTTGGCGCAGGTCATTGTGGACATCACGTATGCGTTGTCCGTTAATTCACTGTTTCTGGCATTGCAGGCTCTGTTGTTCGCCGCGTTATCCGCCGTGCTGCAATGTGCGCTTGCGCTCATCAAGCCAGGGGCTTTGGGATTCGGCGACGTCACCACGACGTTGCTTATCGGCTTGGTCGTAGGCATGTTCGGCCTGTTTCCAGTGGTGTTCTGGTGGTTTGCGATTAGTGTGCTGGGGCTGCTGTGGCTTGCGATTTGGACACGGTTCGACCCGCAGAAGCATACGCGATTCGCCGGTAAGACGCCGTTCGCCCCGACCATTGTCGTGGCCGGGGCGATAAGCATCGCGATGCACGCGTTGTGTTAATGCGTGATACCGTCAGTTGGCATTCGCGTTGTTGCTTTTGTATTCGTCGCGAATCTTCCAGAATTCGTCTTCGGTTTCCACGAACTTCGTCTCGCCGGTCTTGAGGTTGGTGGTGACGAAGTACAGCCATTTGCCTTCCGGAGGATTCATCGCGGCTTGGATAGCGGAATCGCCGGGATTGCTGATCGGCGTCGGAGGAAGTCCTTTGTTCACGCGAGTGTTGTACGGGTTGCTTCCATCCTCAAGCTGCTCGTCTGTCAGCTTGCTGCCTGTGGTGTTGAACCCGTAGGCAACGGTGCTGTCCATGCCCAACGGCATGTCCTGGTCGATTCTGTTCAGGATGACCCTCGCCACCTTACCGTAATCGTCAGGATTGCATGCCTCGGATTCGGCGATGGACGCGATGTTCATGATACGTTCGCGTTCGCTTCCATCTGGCACGCCCAATGTGTCCAGTTTGTTGACGCGTGCCGTGACCATTTCCTTGAGGATGTCCTTGGCGGACTTGTCCTGGACGCTGTAGGATCCGGCTCAAGCCATCCTTCGAATTTGCCACCCGCTTCATCTGGCAGAATGCCCGCGCCGCCACCGTCGATGACCGCTTGGAATTCGGACACGTCCTTGCCTGACATCTTGGCCGCGTTGGCGATGACATCGGACACCCGTTCGCCGGCCTTGACTTCGGCGAAACCGCCGGCCTTGCTTTGGTCGGACAGGATCTTGACGACATCGGCCGCTTTCATATGCGTCTTCAACGCGTACGAACCCGGGTAAAGCGTCGCGCCGGCGGCCGCGACTGCGGAGGTGAACGCCGATTCGGATTTGACGATGTCCGCCTTGACCAGATTTCGTGCGATTTCGGCTGCGCCTTGTCCGGTTTCCACGGTGAACGTCGTGTCTTTGTCTCCCGAACCGGTGTAATCCTCAATCTGGATTTGCGAGCCGTTGGCGTTCATCTGCCTGAGATGTTTAACCATGCGCACGCCGAAAAAGCCGCCGACGACGACAAGAATGACAACGACGGCAGCCGCGATGATTGTGACATAGCGACGACGACGTTGTTGCTCACGTCGTTTACGCATGTCGCGTCGCGATTTCGGCGGTTGCGGCGGCAACGCGGCATCGAATGACGAGCCCGCTGACGTATCATCGACCCACTGCGCGTTATCGGAGAAAAAATCGTTCAGATTATCGGTCAAAGGTCTCTCTCCCCTTACTCTCTGCTTCGGTCGAGCGCCGTCTGCAAAATCACCACCGCAGATTGCTGGTCGACCATCGGACGGTGCTTGCGTCCGCCGATGCGCGCATCGAACAACTGATGATGTGCGGTCACTGTCGTCAGACGCTCATCCACCAATTCAATGGTGGGAACCCGCGTCACCGAATATGATTCATCCTCCACGGCCGCATGCAGTCGTTTTTCAAGATTGACGGACCAGCGTCTCGCTTTTTTGGCGCTTTTCCCCTCTTCGCCGTTCAGCAGCAACGGCAGGCCAATCACCACATGGTCCACCGACTCGTCCCCAATGACGTCGATGACTTCATCCAACGCGCGGAAAGAATCCCCATACACTTGAATATTGCCTATGGGATGTGCGAGGGTGAGCTCGGGATCGGACAACGCAAGTCCGACCCGAGCATCACCCAGATCGATACCAAGCCAAACCATGCTTGGAGAATCAGCCCTTCAGAGCCTGGCCGGCCAATGCCTCAAGTGCCTCGTCGATCTTGGTGGCGTCCGCGCCGCCACCCTGTGCGAAGTCCGGCTTGCCGCCGCCACCACCGCCAAGAACCTTGGAAGCGCCACGGACCAGATCACCAGCTTGATGCCTTGCTTGCGTGCCGCTTCGTTGGTTGCCACGGCGACCATGGGCTTGCCGTCCTCGTTCATGCCGGCAAGAGCCACCACGACCGGAGCATCTTCGCCGAGCTGGCCGCGCACGTCGAGCACGGTCTTGCGAAGCGCGTCGAAGGAGCCGAAATGTCCAACGTTCTTCTTGGCGACCTTGACCGGAGCGAGGAAGCTTTGGCCTCAGCCACCAGCGTTGGCACAGAGGCCGCAAGCTGGGACTCGTACATTGCGGCAAGACGACGGTCGGATTCCTTGAGCTTGGCAAGCAGCATGTTCACACGCTCGGCGAGTTCGTCGGGACGGGCGTTGACCATGTCGGAAAGCTGGGAAACCAGCGCGTGCTCGCGGGCGTGAACTCATACGCGCTTGGCCGACGACCGCGTCCACGCGGCGCACGCCGGAACCGATAGACGCCTCGGACATGATGTTGATGGCGCCGATCTTGCCGACGTGGTCGATATGGGTGCCACCGCAGAGCTCGCGGCTCCAGCCGTCCTCGCCGATGGACACCACACGCACGATGTCGCCGTACTTCTCGCCGAACAGATGCATGGCGCCAAGAGCGATGGCGTCATCGAACTTCATTTCCTGAGTGGTGACGGCAAGGTTCTCACGAAGCTTCTCGTTGACGCGGGCTTCGACGGCGTTCATGGCGTCCTTGCTGGGGGCGCTGGACCATTGGAAATCGAAGCGCAGACGGTTCGGAGCGTCTTCGGAGCCACGCTGGGTGGCCTGCGGACCAAGTTCCTCACGCAGCGCCTTGTGCACCATGTGGGTGGCGGTGTGGGAACGTGCAATGGCTCCACGGCGCTCGAGATCGATGTTCGCGTTGACTTCGGCGCCCACAACCAGCGTGCCTTCGGTCAGACGGCACTGGTGGACGATAAGGTCCTTGATCGGCTTCTGCACGTCGTCGACCTCAAGCACCGCGCCATCGTCGGACAGAATCTCGCCCTGATCGGCGAGCTGGCCGCCGGCCTGCGCGTAGAACGGCGTGCGGTCGAGGATGACCTCGATGTTGGCCGGGCCGGTGACGGCGGGAACGGAACCCTTGCCTCCTGCATGATGCCCAGAACCTTGGCACGTGCGGACATGTCGGTGTAGCCAAGGAAGTCGATCGGCTGGAGCAGGGTCTTCTTGAAGTCGTCATAGACGGACAAATCCACGTTGTGGCGCTTCTTCAGCGCGTCCGCACGGGCACGGCTCTTCTGTTCGGCCATCAGCTCGCGGAACTTGGCTTCATCCACCTTCACGCCCTGGTCGGCGGCCATTTCGAGCGTGATTTCAATCGGGAAGCCGTAAGTGTCATGCAGCTTGAAGGCATCCTCGCCGGACACGAGATCCGAGCCGCCCTGCTTGGCCTTCGTCACGGCCATGTCGAAGATCTCGGTGCCGGATTCGAGCGTGCGGCGGAACGCGTCCTCCTCACCGTAGGCGGCTTCGGACACGTCGTGGAAGGTGTCGTTAAGCTCCGGATAGCTCGGTTCCATCGCGGCCTTGGAGGTCGGCAGCAAGGTCGGCATGACCGGCTCTGTCACGCCGAGCTCGCGCATGGCCTTGACGGTTCGACGCAGCAGGCGGCGCAGCACATAGCCACGGCCGTTGTTGGACGGACGGACGCCGTCGGACATGATCATCAGCGCGGAACGCACGTGGTCGGCCACGATACGGAAACGCACGTCCATGGCCTCGTCATCGCCGTAGGTGCGGCCGGAAAGCTTCTGCGCGGCTTCGATGACCGGGAAGACCTCGTCGGTCTCATAGATGTTCTGCTTGCCCTGCATCAGATAGGCGAGACGTTCCAGACCGGCGCCGGTATCGATGTTCTTGTTCTCAAGCTCGCCGACGATATGCAGGTCGGTCTTGGACTTGACGTTGTCGACCTCGTAGTTTTCGAACACGAGATCCCAAATCTCAATGTAACGGTTCTCGTCGGCGATCGGGCCGCCTTCGACACCGTACTTTGGACCACGGTCTACATAGATTTCGGAGCACGGACCGCCAGGGCCAGGGCCACCGGTGGTCCAGAAGTTATCTTCCATACCCATGATCTGGATATGTTCAGGATCGACGCCTTCGTTCTTCCACATCGAGCGGGCTTCCTCGTCGTCGGTGAAAGTGGTCATCCACAGTTTCTCCGGATCGAAGCCGTAGCCGCCCTTATCCTGCGGGGTGGTCAGCAGCTCATACGCATAGTGGATGGCCTCCTCCTTGAAGTAATCACCGAAGGAGAAGTTGCCAAGCATCTGGAAGAACGTGCCGTGACGGGTGGTCTTGCCGACCTCGTCGATGTCCAGAGTACGCACGCACTTCTGGTTGGAAGCCATGCGGTGCTTCGGCGGGGTCTGCTCACCCATGAGGTACGGGATGAACGGAACCATGCCAGCGATGGTGAACAGAGTGGTCGGATTCGGAGAAATCAACGATGCCGAAGGAACGACAAGATGATCGTGCTGTTCGAAATAGTCAAGAAAGCGCTTCGCGATTTCAGAAGTGCGCATGTGGATTTGAGCTCCTTTGTTGTTGGAGGCCTGATGCCTTCCAAACGTGTGATTGGTTGCTTGAGCGTATCTGTCGGGCGGAAAACGACTACTCGTTCCGCGCCGCATATTTGCTGTTAAGTTCAGCCTCGCGGGCTCGACGCGTGGCATTGAACTCATTGACCAGACCTTCAAGCGTGCGCATGGTCACATGGTCCTGGTCGGGACCAAGCAGGAATTGGCGGGCGGTGTCCGGTGTGTTGGCTTTAACGTATGCCTGCGCTTTTGTGACAGCGACGACACCGATGCCCACGCCGATGGAGACCCAGAAAAGACGCTTGAACATCACTCCCCCTTATTGCCTGCCGCGTGATTGACGTCTCTCTTAGCCAAGAAAGACTGCACAGTGGACTTCAACGCATAGGTGGCGGACGCAACCTTGATGACGGGCTTGCCCAAGAACGATCCATATAGATCAGTCAGCGCGCCGACATTATTGGCCGTGGTGGACGCCGCGGCGGAGATCTTGTTGACATCCTCCAGGGACTTGTTCACCTGCTGCACCGTGGTCACGCTCTCGTCAAGCGCCGGAATCGCATGGTCTCCGGTGTCTTTGACGGTCTGCGCGATCTGGTCGAACAATTTGCCGAGACGGATCAGCGGGTAGATCATGAAACCGGCAAGCACCGCGAATGCAATTGCCGCAATCAGACCGGCGATCTCTCCAACACCCATCTTGTACCTCTTTTCAGCTCCACGGTTGCCCGCGAACACAATACCCGCATAAGACTAGTAAAAAGCCACGACTGTGGCAAATACGTTCACTGGTTGTACGAGACCACACTCACCGCGCGTCCATGGGTTCGTTCGTGTCAAAATCAAGGCAGGTCACCGAACCGTTGGCCGGACGTTCGCTCAAATCGTATCCTTCCGGGGCGAATCGGTGCATAAGGCTCAACAATGTATTGCCGTGGGAGATCTGCAGCACGTGGTCGCCGTCCTTAAGCCGAGGGTTGTCCGCAATCAAAGCGAAGCCGTCCTCCACACGATGCCAATACTCGTTATCGGATTCGGCGTCATGGAACGGATCGGCTTCTTTGAGAAAGTCGCGGGTGGCGGCAAGCCCGTATTTGCGGACGATGTCGTTGTAGTTCTTCGCACCATGGGGACCACCGGCAGCGGTCCATGCGACGGACATGTCCTGTCCCTCGAAATAACCGTAGAACTGCTCACGGAAATGCATGTCGCTGACCAGTGACGGACGAACGTGTCCTGCGGCTTCGTTCGCATCGAGGATCCGTTGTGCCGTCACCTGGGCGCGTGTGGTGTCGGAGCAGTATGCCGCGGCGAACTCAATGTCCCGGAGTTTGGCGGCGGCCTTGTCCGCATCGGCAAGTCCCGCATCGGTCAACGGGGAATTCGACCATCCCTGGAGTCTGTTATATCGGTTGAAGAACGTCTGTCCGTGACGGACCAGATGAAGATGAAGCAACATGGTTTCCATGGTACCTGTGGAATCAGCCAAACGACATGCCGCCGGAAACGCCATAAAAAAAACGAGAAGCCTCGCAACCGTAACGGCTGCGAGGCTTTCGCTGTATGTCCTTAAACTGTATGTTCTTACAGTATGGTGATCCAGATCAGCGGGCGTAGAATTCGACCACGTACTGGATGTTGACCTGCACCGGGATCTCCTCGGCTTCAGGCTTGCGGGTCAGGGTGGCCTTCAGGGAAGGCAGGTTGACGTCCAGGTAGCCCGGAACCGCCGGCAGCACATCGCGGTGCACACCTTCGGCAGCGGCCTGGAACGGAACCATGGTCTGGCTCTTGGCCTTGATCTGGATGGTCTGGCCCGGCTTGACGCGGTAGGACGGACGATCGACGATGTTGCCATCGACGAGGATGTGGCGATGGACCACGAACTGGCGAGCCTGGGCGGTGGTGCGGGCGAAGCCTGCACGCAGGACCAGAGCGTCGAGACGGGTCTCAAGATCGGTCAGCATGGCGTTGCCGGTCTGGCCGGCGGTGTGGGTGCCTTCTCGTAAGCGGCGCGGAGCTGCTTCTCGGAGATGCCGTACTGGGCGCGAAGACGCTGCTTCTCGCGCAGACGCACTGCGTAATCGGATTCAGTGCGGCGACGGGTGCGGCCGTGCTCGCCAGGAGCATACGGACGCTTTTCGAAGATGCGCTGAGCCTTAGGGGTCAGAGCGATGCCGAGGGCGCGGGAAAGACGCACCTGACGGCGGGAACGCTGAACGTTCGTCATTGGTTTAATCCTTTGTTTGTTCTGTCGTTGTCTGAACGGAACGTATGCCGAAGTCCGGCATACGCTGAGCCAGCCTCTCCAGTGCTTCTTCGCGCAATGCGCGAACGGCTTGACCCGCAATGCAGAACACCACGGATGGCCGCCGACCCACTGATGGGCTAAGACTCCAGACGGCATACGTCCTTCCGGGCGCACACCAATCGCTAATCATACACATGGGGGACGGACGAGATGCTCCGATTCACCTATATCGGCATGTCTTAAAAACGTCAGGCCCGAGTAAGCACTCCCCTATCCATACGATAGGTATGGTCCACATAAGCAAGCGCGTCCGGATCATGGGTAACCATAAGCACCGAGGTACCGTCATCCGCTACTTGCCGCAGCAGCCGCATGACGATTGCGGTGCTTTCGGCATCCAGATCTCCTGTCGGTTCATCGGCGATCAGCAGTTTCGGCTTGTTCATCAACGCTCGGGCGATGGAGACGCGGCGCATCTCGCCACCAGAGAGCTCCTTCGGATAGCATGTCGCAAGCTCGCCTACAAGCAGTTGATCCAACAGATGTTGCGCGCGTTGCGTCAAATGGTCGGGCTGAGATGAAGAAGCCGTCTGCGTCGAAGCTGGTTGGACGACGTCGGGAAGGCCATCGACCACGACGGAAGACGCCGTCTGTTCCTGTGATTGTGCGTCATTCGTCCGTTCATCGATTTCGGTTTCATACCGAGACGGATTGCGATGCAGCACTGCGGGAAGGACCACATTGTCGATTGCGGTGAGGTTCGGCAATAGTGTCTGGATCTGCGTGACGAAGCCGATGGTGCGGTTGCGCAAAATCGACATCTGTTTGTCGTTTAACGTGGTCACCTCGTTACCGGCCAGCAGAATCGAACCGGATGTAGGTTTCAGCAATCCCGTGACGAGATTGAGCAAAGTGCTTTTGCCGTTTCCGGATCTGCCGACGATCGCCATGAATTCGCCTGGATCGAGCGTGAGATTCACGTCATCCACCGCGGGGAAAGGTTTGCCTCGGCGTACGAATTCACGGGTAAGGCCACGAACCTCCAATATGGGCTGTTCCGGCATCACTCCCCCTCCCTCAGCGTCAGGTATGCCTGTGGGGCGGAAAGACGCACCGCTGTGGCGAGGGATGCGACCAGGCCCGTAAGCACTGCGAACAGGAGAGCGACGACTATCAGTACCGCCACTTTACCGACGCCAATCTGCAGATACGGCAATTGAAGTTCCTTGGCGATCAGACCGCTGAACGGAAACACGACCAACGAGGTACAGGTCACACCGATCACACCTCCAATAGCTCCGATGGTCGCCGATTCCTTGACGATAATGCCCACCAGGGTCGCACGATCGGCGCCGAGAATACGGTACGCGGCGAATTCACGCTTGCGTTCGTTCATAGCCGACGAAAACACCGCCAACATCACGACCAATCCCATAGTCCAGAACACCGTGATGAACACCGCCACATAGCGGATGATCACCTTGAGATTCGTTTTCGTCGTAGCCGTGATACCGCCCGGATACACATATCCCAGACTTTTGATCCCCGTGGCTTTTGCGATATTCGAGGCGACCTGTTGTGCGGAATATCCGTCCTTGACTTTGACGAGCACGGCGGACACCGCTTTGCCGGCGTATTCTTCAGGAATCGCGGCATGTCCGACCTGCGCGGAATAGGAAACGACATCCGGCACCGTGTCCAGGTTCACGAATACGGAATTGTCCAGTGACGTTCCGGTATCGGCCAGTTGCGCGGCCACGGGGAATTCATGACCGTACAGTTTGACCGTATTGTTGTCCGACACGTTGATGCTGGCGCCTGCTATGATTTGGCCGCGACGGAGTGTGCCGTCGAATTGCGAAGCCACCCAAGGAGTGATGACGAAGTCGGTGTCGGGGTTGAAGCCGATGATCTGCACCTTTTCGTCGCAGCAGGCTGCCGCAAGCGAGGAGATGTACGTCTGCACCGTGCTTTCGCCCACACCGTCCGCTTCGGCGATTTGGCTTCCAATGTCATTGGTGAAGTAGAACGTGCTCGAAGAGTTTCCCGTGAGCAACGCCTCAGCCTGATTTTTCGTGTTCTGCGGCGTGACCATCAGATCGGCGCCCATACGTTCCCGCATGCTGTTCAGCCGTTGTTCAGGTTCATGGAAAGCAGCGCGCCTCCATAGAACGCCACAGTGAGCATGACGACCACAATGACAAGCGCCGAAGTGCGGAATGGTTTGCGACGCAGATTGGCCAGCGGTAGTTTCGCAAGGGTGATATGCGGCACGTCAGCCACGCTTTGCCGGCTTGAGATCGAGATATACGGCGACTGCTGCGAGCACCGCCAGCAGCACGCCCAATACGATAAGCGTCGGCATCGTCACCATATGGCAATGCATCATGGAGCCTCTGCATACGCCTACCAGCATGGTCGGCACCAGAACGACAAGCACGCCCAGCACGGCATTGGCGATATCCAATCCGGCCCTGACCCGGCTTGGCGCGAAAAATCCGATTATTGCCAGCAATGCGATGACGACACCCAGTCCCAGAGCGACCCGAGCGGTGTAGCGGCATGCCATGGGCATGTCTTTGACGGCACACACATGCGCGAAGGTCTGCGGGGCGATGGCGATCAGCGCGCCCAGAACAATCTGCGATATCGCGGCGAACAGTTTTCTTGGCATGGTTCTTCCTCTCGAAAAGCAAACATCGCCGATTATCGCAACAAATGCTCCGAAAGAAAAGACTTGTTTTTTCACTCAATCCGTGTTATGAGCCCACAACGGCGCCGCCACGAGGGGCGCCTATTGGAAAAGCCGTCAGAGCTTTTCAATAGCGCCACACGAAGCAGCAATCGTTTGACGCCATCCGTGCCGAAATCGACGGTGATCACCGAATTCGCGCCCTTGTCCTGCGTTTCGATGACCTTTCCCAAACCGTAATGGTCATGGGTGATTCTGTCGCCTATCTGGAAATCCGAAATGCTCAATCCGTTGTTGCCGTCCAACGAACTTGCCAGAGCCGATTTCGTCAGATCCTTTGGCTTGGCGCGGCGCGTGGTGACCTTACCGGATTTGCCGGAGGGCTTGCCGGAACCGTATGACGACCGGGATGAGCCATACGAACCGTATGAGGACGAGCCAGAGTGCGATCCGCCAGAGAAACGGCGGCTTCCCGAGCCGTAGGAGGACCGTCCGGAACCATACGAGCTGTGCGATCCATGAGACGACCCATAAGTGGAATGCGATCCGCGAGAACCAGAACCATACGATGAGGAACCGTATGTCGACGATCCGTACATCGATTCGCCGAAGGAAGTGGATCCGAAATCGTCATCATCGTCCCACCCGCCGAACTCGTCGTCATCTCCCCAGCTGGCGCGCATGCGCTCCACACCGGCCTCACGACGTTTCCAATCGATGAGTTCATCCGGAATCTCATCCAGGAACTGGCTGGGCATCATGTCATTGGCCTGCCCCCATTGGGCACGCACCGCCGCACGGGTCACATACAGCCGACGCTTCGCACGGGTGATGCCCACGTATGCCAGACGACGCTCCTCGGACAGCTCGCTGGTGTCCTCCATGGCACGCTGGTGCGGGAACGTACCCTGTTCCATACCCGTAAGAAACACATACGGATATTCCAAACCTTTGGCCGTATGCAAGGTCATCATCGTGACCTTGCCGGAATCCTCGCCCTCTCCCGGCAACTGATCCGAGTCGGCGACCAATGCCGTGGTCTCCAGAAAACCGGCCAACGTGGCATCCGGCGTGTTCTGTTCGAATTCGGCGGCCACGGACTGCAACTGGGAAAGATTGTCCACACGCGAAGCATCCTGCGGATCCTCGGAACGTTGCAATTCCTCCAGAAGACCGCTTTTATCCAATACTTCGGCCACCACTTCGGATGGTTTCGAATCATGTTCCTTGGCGAAATCGGCCAGCTCGTGCATCAGATCACGGAATGCGCCCAACGGTTTGGTGGTACGGCCTGTCATGCCTTCAATCTGGTCCATATGTTCAATGGATTCGAAGAACGTGAGGCCATGCGCGTCCGCGTAGCCGGCCACCAATCCCTCCGCGCGTGCGCCGAGTCCTCGTTTAGGCACATTGAGGATACGCCGCACGTTCACATTATCCGCGGGATTCACGATGGCCTGCAAATACGCGATGGCGTCCTTGACTTCCCTACGTTCATAGAATTTGGTGCCGCCGACCAGCTGATACGGCAGATTGGCGTTGATCATGGCCTCTTCCAGCGAACGTGACTGCGCGTTGGCTCGGTACATGATGGCGATGTCACGGTAAGCGACGTCTTCCTCGGTGTGGATTCGTGCGATTTCGTTCGCTATCCATCCGGCTTCCTGCTGTGCGTTGTCGGCGGCATAGCCGACGATTTTGTCGCCTTGACCAAGCGCCGTCCACAGTTTCTTCGGCTTGCGGTTTTCGTTTTTCGCGATCACCGCGTTCGCCGCGTCGAGGATGGTCTGCGTCGAACGGTAGTTCTGTTCGAGCATGATGGTTTTGGCGTTCGGGAAATCCTGTTCGAAGTCTTGGATGTTACGGATGTCCGCACCTCGGAACGCGTAGATGGATTGGTCGGAATCACCCACCACGGTAATCCAGCTCGGTCCCACACGGCCCGCTCCCCTCGCCTGCGGGTCGGGCTGTTCGTCCGAATCGATGCCGGACAATTCACGTACGAGCACATATTGGGCATGGTTGGTGTCTTGATACTCGTCCACGAAGATGTAACGGAACCTGTGCCGATAGTATTCGCTCACCTGCGGGCAGGTTTGGAGCAATTCCACGGTGCGCATGATCAAATCGTCGAAGTCGACTGCGTTGGCGAGCGCAGACGATGCTGGTATTCGGCGTAGACGACGGCGACCAGTTCGTCGACGTCGCCGGCGCTCACCTGGTATCCGCGCTGTCCCGGGATGTAATCGCAGTTCGCTTTTTTCAGCTGGTCTTTCCAGGAAACCAACGCGTTCTTGCAGTCGGATATCTTGCCCAGCAGCATGCGTGGCGTATACCGCTTCGTATCGATGTTCAGGTCGGCTGCGATCAGTTTGACCAGTCGCTCGCTGTCCGCGGTGTCGTAAATCGAGAAGCCCGATTTAAGGCCGATTTCCTTGCCGTCGCGGCGTAGGATGCGTACGCAGGCGGAGTGGAAGGTGGAGATCCACATATGTTCGGCTTCCGGCCCGACCAAAGTCACGAGACGTTCACGCATTTCCGCGGCCGCCTTGTTGGTGAAGGTGATGGCGAGGATGCTGCTTGCCCAGAAGCCATGCGCCAGCAGCCATGCGATGCGACGTGTCAGCACACGGGTCTTGCCTGAGCCTGCGCCGGCGCCGATGAGCAATGCCTGGCCGTAGTATTTCACCGCTTCTTCCTGTTGGGGGTTGAGTCCCTCTATCAGGCTCCGCGGATCGCACATCACAGGTCCCATGCTCTGTTCCACCGATTCCTCTTTTCTTCGCGCACGCTCATATTCAAACATTTGTTCGCAGCATTCATGTTTATCACATGAGCAGGTCAGGGGTCCGACTCGCACGGTCAATTGAGGCGCGTATGCTGAACTCCTATATACGGCTCGCCGTATGCCATCATCTGATGCCGCTTTCGCGGCCGACAAGATTAAGGGGTTTCATGAAGGAACTTGAAGAGCGCATTGCGCAACAAGGTACCGTCAAGCCCGGCAATGTGCTGAAAGTGGACGCGTTCCTCAACCATCAGTGCGATGTCGAGCTGTTCGACCATATGGGCGCCGCCTGGGCCGAGCATTTCAAGGGCAAGACCATCGATAAGATTCTGACCATTGAGGCTTCCGGCATTGGCATCGCCTGTGTCGTGGCCCGTCATTTCGGCAATGTCCCGGTGGTGTTCGCCAAGAAGGCGCAGTCCATCAATCTTGACGGCGACCAGTACACGACCACCGTGTATTCCTTCACCAAGCAGAAGGAGTTCCCTGTCATCGTGTCCAAGCGCTATCTCAATGAAGGCGACCACGTGCTGCTGATCGACGATTTCCTTGCCAACGGCAAGGCGTTAAAAGGCCTGATCGAGCTGTGCCATGAGCCGGAGCACTGTGGAAGGCATCGGCATCGCAGTGGAAAAGGGCTTCCAAGGCGGTGGCGACCAGCTGCGTGAGGAAGGGTACGACGTCGATTCCCTGGCAATCGTCGAATCGATGGATCCGGAAAACGGCACCATCGAATTCCGCTCCTGATTTTTTCAGTACGCTCAAACGATTATAAGAGAGGATGTAACAGTTGAGCGAAGAGAAGAACACAGAGAAAACCGAAAAAAAGACGAAGGCAAAAGACATGAAAAAAGGCGTGTCTTTTGAGGCGTTGAGCAGTCTTGACGCACCGGTGTCGTTCTGGAAGGGCATTCCGTTCGGCCTGCAGCACGTCATGGCCATGTTCGTGGCGAATCTCGCGCCTATCTTCTTGGTGGCCACGGCCGCCAAGATGGATGCCGCGCAGTCCGCCGCCATCATTCAGGCCGGCCTGCTGGTCGCAGGTCTCGGCACCTGCCTGCAGCTGTACGGTGTGTGGCTGATTGGTTCCCGTCTGCCGATGGTCACCGGCATTTCCTTCACCTACGTCGCGGCCGCCATGTCGATCGCGCAGCATCAGGGTTATGGCGCAGTCGCCGGCGCCGTGGTGCTTGGCGGCCTGTTGGAGGTCGTGCTTGGTTTGACGGCCAAGTATTGGCGTCGTTTCGTTCCGCCGATCGTTTCCGCGATTGTCGTCACCTCGATTGGTTTTTCGCTCCTGTCCGTCGGCGCCACGAGCTTCGGCGGCGGTTCCGGCGCGAAGGATTTCGGCAGCTGGCAGAATCTGACGCTTGGCCTGATTTCGCTGGTGGCTTGCCTTGCGTTCCAGCTGCTCATGAAGGGCACCGCCAAGCAGCTTTCCGTGCTGTTCGGCCTTGTCGTGGGCTATGTGGTCGCGATTTTCATGGGAAAGGTCGATTTCTCCGGTTTCACCAATCTGCAGGTCGTGTCGGTGCCGCATTTCATGCCGTTCAAGCTTGAGTTTGATCCGGGTGCGATTATCTCCTTCGCTCTACTGTATGTCGTTTCCTCGGTTGAGGTGTTGGGCGACACAGCGGCGCTTACCAAGGTCGGTCTCGACCGTCAACCCACCGACAAGGAAACCGCCGGAGCTATTGCCGGCGACGGTTTGATCTCCTCCGTGTCCGGTTTGTTCGGCTGCCTGCCATTGACTTCGTTTGCGCAGAACATCGGTCTGGTGGCGATGACCAAGGTGGTCAACCGCAAGGTGATTCTTTCCGGCGGTCTGATTTTGGTGCTTGCCAGCTTCGTTCCGGCCGTTGCAGAGGTCTTCAACTCCCTGCGCAGGCTGTGCTTGGCGGCTGCACCATCATGATGTTCGGCAATATCATCCTGTCCGGATTCCAGATGATTTCCGAGGCCGGTTACACGCAGCGCAACATCACCATCGCCGCGTTGAGCCTAACCATTGGCATCGGTTTCACCCAGGTCGGCGACATTTTCGCCAACTTCCCGGCGCTGTTCCAGTCCATCTTCGCTTCCAACTGCATCGCGGTGTCGTTCGTGGTGGCTGTGATTCTCAACGCCGTTCTGCCTAGCGAGGAGCACTTCCTGTCCGCTCCTCAGCATCAGGAGGCCTGATTTCCCTAATATCGGCATCGTCCGCATATGAATGATCCCCATTCCGATTTCCACGGAATGGGGATCATTCATATGCGACGGCATGTGGCGGACCTCGTATGGAAGTCGTCAACGCATCAATCAGTGCCCTTGCTTGATCCAAGCGGCGATTGAATCCTTGACCGCCTGCGCGTAGATCGTATTGGACATTCCCGGATGGATGCCATCTCCGGCAAGTTCGTCAGCATGCTGGGAAATGGTCCCGTCCCAATCGACCAGTACGACGTTGTTGGAATGCGCCGCGGCGAATTGCTTCAACACGGCATTGGTGCCGGGAACCCATGAAACGGGAGCGTGCGCGTTAATGAGCACCAGCACATGATCGGGGCCGACATCATTCAGCAGATCGTCAAGCTGATCATTGGTCACCACGGAGTTGGTGGCAAGTCCCACCAAGACCCAGGGGCGCAGATTTCCTTGCGCTTTCAATTGATCGACAAGACCCTGTCCCTTCGCCATCGACCGTGAGACTTCGGCATCCACAATGATGTTGGGGAACGTGTCTTGCAATCCTTTGCTGGACGCCAGCATCACCGAATCTCCGATGGCGGCCATTTGCGAACCATCCGGCATCTTATGCCGTGGCTTCCTTGGCATCGGTGTTCGGCGTCGTTCCAAAGCGGCATGATTGCGTTGCTGCAACAGCCTGGCGCTGATACCCAAGGATTGCGCCACACTGGTTTGTTCCGATGCCGTCGCCACAGCGTATCCGCAGAAGCTCCATGAGCATGCCAGCACCACGACCGTGGATATCAGACGGCCGCAATGCTCGGCTTCGTCTCCACTGATCGGACGAATCAACGCGATGAATCCCGCACGAGCGACTGGCTTCTCGAACAGTCGCCAAGATGCGAACGCGAACAGCACGGTGAGGATGAAGGTGAAGGACAGCAGCCTGTCGGCATGCCATGCGCCCCACTGGGGCAGCAGGGATCTCAGCAGCAGCCATAATGGCCAATGCCACAGATAAATGCCATACGAATAATGGCCCAAAGCGGCAAGCGGCTTGAACACAAGCAGATCCTGCATCCAGGATCCGAATGGTATGGTTCCTGCGATCAGCATCACAGCAAGCACGGAGCGACGAAGATACCGCCATGGAACGCCGCTGGGCCTTGAGTGATATGCCGCATCATCACAGCAATGCCAGCAATGAGCCAAAGGCAACTATCGGGCCGAATTGAATCCATATCTTATGGAATCGTTCCATTATCCGCGATTCATTGGCTCGCCCATGCTCATGTCTGAGAATCGGCAGTATCCAAGCCAGCGCGGCACCGAGCCATAGGCCATGGCGTGCGTGTCGGTGCCGAAATACACACGTGTGGGGTCAGCGCCAGAGTGGTATAGCAGTCCCATGGATACCGCGCTTGCTCCGGCAAGGGCTGTCAGTATGCATACCGGAGCCCATCTGATGATGATTTTCGCAGCAGCAAAACCACGAATGGAGCGATCAGATAAAACTGCATGAGCAACGACATGAACCATAGGTGACGGAATATGTCAGGGTTCATCTGGGAGAAATAGCTGGCTCCGCTGCTGATGGCA